>Ga0268266_10000081_pt1 | contig 207431 bp, 179 predicted proteins | sample KBSS13metaG_FD_190356 | JGI IMG/M metagenome (GOLD analysis project Ga0268266, IMG submission 190356) | Switchgrass rhizosphere microbial communities from Kellogg Biological Station, Michigan, USA - KBS S1-3 metaG (SPAdes) (version 2) | ecosystem: Host-associated > Plants > Roots >... | reverse complement strand
GCCCGGAATACTTCATCGCGGCGGCGAAGCGCGTGCTGGAAAAGGTGAAGGACGTGAAGTTCGTCATCGCCGGCTCGGGCGACATGGCGCTGCGGATGGTGGAGCTCGCTGCGAACATGGGCATCGGCCACAAGGTTCTGTTCACGGGCTTCCTGCGCGGCAAGGACGTCGAGCGGATCTACCAGATGGCGGATTGCTACGTGATGCCGAGTGTGAGTGAGCCTTTCGGACTGGCGGCGCTCGAGGCGATCAGCCACGATGTGCCGGTCATTGTGAGCAAGACCAGCGGTGTTTCGGAAGTGCTGTCGCACGTGCTCAAAGTGGATTTCTGGGACATCGACGAGATGGCGAACAAGATCATCGCCGTGCTGCGGCATCCGCCGCTCGGAGCGACCTTGCGAGAGCATGGGAGCTTTGAGTTGCAGCGGCTGACCTGGAGCGGCGCAGCGGAGCGGTGCGTCGCGGCGTACTCCGGCGCGATCGATGCGAAGACGCGTGAACGCTCACTTGAGCCGGTGTGAAATTCACGCTGCAGACGATCGAGTTTCAGCGCTAGCCAACGTCGCGACCCTCGAAGAGCAGGATCGCGAGCGAGAGAAAGATCGTGATCTGGCAGAAGGCGTATGCGGCGGCAAGCAGCAGGTAGCCGGGCGGAATCAGTCGATTCTGAGAGACCGCGTCCACCATCCAAAAACTCTGCAAGTTGGGAAAAGCGCCCCACGCGACGAGCCACAACGGGCGGATTGAGGTTGGCCGCAGAAAGACAAAGTCATCTGTCTGGGGGGGCGCGATCCGCGTCAGCGGCTTGCCTCCGACCATTCGGATTGTGAGTTTCTGGCCTTCGGACTTGGTGACGACGAGCCCAGGCGGGACATCCGAGCCGAGGAAGGTCTCGCCCTTTTCGAGGTTTCCCTCGAAGCGGGGGAACGAGTCGGTCATCATCGGAAAACCGGTGGGGCTGGGCGAGTAGTAGAACGAATCGCCGACCTTGATCGCTGGTTTGGGCGAGTTTCGAAGATCGATGTCGAACGACTCTCCGGGCAAAAGCAGGAGCGGTTTGCCGGGGTCGGTGGGGTTCGCCTTTTCGATTTCCGCAACAACCTGGTTGTCGAAGACGTGGCGGCCCACGAAGTAGTTTGACATGAGCGAGAGGACGAAGACGCCCATACAGACGACGATGGTCATGACCTGACCGAGGCGAGTGGAGGCGGCGATGGCGACAGAGGTAAGGACAAGAACTGCCATCATCAGGCACGCGCATGCGATCAGAATCTGAGGTTTGAGATCACTCGCAACTCCCTGGAACTTCCAGTCGCGGTGCGTGAAAAGCATTGCGACATATGCGAGGAGGATCAAGGGAAGAAGCAGGAGCGTCATCACCTGCGGGAAGTTGGAGCGGTAGAAGTAATTACACCAGGCTCCGCCGATTGCGGAAATGAAGACGGCGCCGAGTGCGTAGAAAACAACAGGTTTGTCGATCGCATCTGCGGCCGTGCTCATGACGCCGTGACGCACCGCCATGAGCAAAAAGACGAGCATGATGACTGTGGCGATGAGGATGGCGCCGCTGACGCCGAGAAACTTCCCGAAAATGACGATCCATCGGGAGATGGGCTTGCTCACAACGGTCAGGATCGTCTTGTTTTCAATTTCGCGGCTGATGGCGGCGGTGGCGATGAAGCCGGCGATGAGCGCGCCGCAGCCGAAGACTGTGGAGAGTCCCACGTCGAGCAGAACCTTGTTGTCACCCTGCACTTCCGCCGTCTCGATGTCGGCCAGGCTGAAAGCGGACATCCATGTAATAAGAATCGTGAGGAGGCCGTTGCCGAGCAAAAGCAGGAGCAGGACCGGCTGGCGCAGGCTTTCAATGAACGTGTTTCGGGCGATGGCGAGAACGCGCAGATTCATGCGGAAAGAAAGCTCCGGAGCCGGAGAATCGAAGGGGAAAGGCTAGCAAGCCGGCGGGAAGACTTCCCGATCCGGGCACACGGTGCGACCGCCCCGATGAACGTTCGCGCACGGCACATCGCAGGTTCGATCGAACCGCAAGGAAAGACGAGCGTATCAAATCCCGTCCGTTTCGGGTCCGCGTGTTTCTTGCGCGGCCCGACGGCGCGGAAGGTGCGACGCGGGCAGGGCCGAGGCAGAGTTCGGGCGTCGCAAGTTCCGTTCTGAGAAACCGCCAACTTTCGCGTTGTCGGGTTCTACCATGTTGGTTCTTGAACGATTCCGCCCCCGAGGTCTTCGGGGGCTTCCGTCGCGGACTCAAACGATGCGCGCAGATTACCTGAGCTACCAACGAGCCACTGGCGTCAGCTTTCTCGGAATGGCGATCCAAGCCATCGTTGCGGCGACGCTTGTCGTGTACGCGGCGCTGGCGCGCGATCATGCCGCCATGACCGTCGGCCTCTTTGCGACCGTCGGCATCTTCGCCTGGTTGGCCCTGGGAATAGTGTTCGATCAGGCACGGCGGGAGCGGATCGAAGCAATCGAGGTCGAAACACTCGGGCAGGACGGCGCAGCGGCGAGCGTCTTCGAGTCTTCCGGCGATGACTTCAAGGTCGCGGCACGCCGCCTTCGCGCGATGTATCGGGTGTTTTTCCCGATCGTGAGCGTGGTGATCGGCGCAGGCCTTATTGCAATCGGTTGGATCCGGTACAAGTCTGGCGTCGCAATCGCATTCGAAGCACCGACGATGCGGGGCTGGGCGATGGGCGTCGAGATCGGTTCGGCGGTCGCGATGTTCCTGCTGGCGCGCTACGCGGGCGGAATGGCGCGTCAGCCGGTCTGGGCCAATCTGCGAGCCGGCGGCGCGATGGCAGCCGGCGTTTCGCTGATGTGTGTCGTGCTCGTGGCGGCGCAGATCACGGACATCGTGGGACCGGACGGGCCGCTCCACTATCTGCAGGTCATCCTTCCGCTCGTGCTGATCGTGCTCGGCGTTGAGGTTTTCCTGAATTTCCTGCTCGAGGTGTACCGCCCCCGCAAGGCAGGAGACATCCCGAATCCGGCGTTCAACTCTCGTCTGCTCGGATTCTTCGCCGCTCCGGAAGCCGTGGCGAAGTCGATCAACGAAGCAATCAACTACCAGCTTGGGTACGACGTTTCGTCGACGTGGCTGTACCGCCTGCTCAGTCGCGCCATTCTGCCGCTGGTTTTGGGCGGTGCGCTGGTGATGTGGGGCCTCTCGTGCTTTACGGTCATCCTGCCGTACCAGCGGGCAATGGTGCTGCGGTTCGGACGTCCGGTGATGAACGATGTCGGACCGGGGCTTCTCGTGAAGTGGCCGTGGCCCATCGATCAGGTTGTGATCCCCGTGGAGGTTCTCCGCAACGACAAGGGCGAACGGATCGGGACGGCCGAGACAACGACCGGGCTTCGCGAACTCGCGCTGGCGACGCAGGCACCCACGGGCGCTGGCGCGATCCTTTGGACCAACGACCATGCACGCGAAGAGGTGTATCAACTGGTGCGGCCATCGGGCACCGGAGGAATTCTTCCGGTTGATCCGACTGCCGCGGCACGCGACCTTTCGGTGCTCTCCCTCGAAATCCCGTTGGTGTACTCGATCGCGAACGTGGAGTTGTACGAGCTGCTGGGCGCTCCCTCGGTGCGTGATGATCTGCTCCGCGCGACGGCGCAGCGTGAGATCATGCAGTACATGGCGACACTGAGCGTGGATGACCTTCTCGGCCCCAAGCGGGTCACGGTGAACGACGATCTGACCAAGCGGATTGAGCGAGCCTTTGCTCAGCTCAATCCGGGTCCGGATGGAAAGGGCCGCGGTCCGGGTATTCAGATCATCCGACTCGGGGTCGCTGGTGTGCATCCGCCCAAGAAGGTCGCGAATGATTTTGAAGCAGTCGTCGGCGCGGAACAGAATCGCCAGGCCAAGATCGATCGGGCCCGCGCCGATGCGATCAAGACCCTGACCGAAATCGTCGGCAGCGTGGGGCTTTCGGATCAGATTATCGCGAGCTTCGACGCGCTCGATGTGCTTCGGGCGGACAAGGGCAGCGTGAAGGCGATCAACGAAAAGGAATTCGAAATCCAGAAGCTGCTGGATCAGGCGGGCGGCGCTGCCGCGGGATTCATCGCGGAGGCGAAAGCCGACCGCTGGAAGCGGCACATGGGCGAACGTGCCCGGGCCGAGCGGTACGCGGGGCAGCTCGCCAGCTTCCTGGCAGCTCCGGAGATCTTCAAGGCCTCGCTCTATTTCGACGCGCTCAAAGTTGTAATGGCCGACAGCCGCGTGTACATCACGAGCGACAAGATTCCCGACCTGCGCGTGACGACACAGTTGTTCGATCGCCAGTCCGGTACGAACGTTTTCTCCGAGATCAAGTCCGACGATATCCCGAACTGATTCTGGTTCTTTGCTGAGCGCTCTGCGCTCGGGAGTATTCAGGTGCGAAAGCTCGTTGTGGTCTTCCTCGCGTTTTTCTTCGTCGCCGCCATGGTGGCGTACATGTGCACGTACACGGTGCGATTCACCGAGATCGCCGTGCTGACGACGTTTGGCCGCGCCGGAGACGGTGCGATCAAGACCGAGCCGGGCCTGTACACCAAGCTGCCCTACCCGGTTCAGAACGTGACGACGTACGACCGGCGCGTGCGGTTCGTGCAGACGCGTTCCGAGACTCAGCAGACCGCCGACGCACGCCAGATTATCGTGGAGGCGTTCGCGACGTGGCGTGTTAAGGACCCGCTGAAGTTCTTCCAGCGCTTCAGCAACGCGGGTGATCGCGCGGAGGATCAGTTCCGTCGCGCCGAGGACAACATCCGCGACAGCCTCCGCAGCGCGCTCGGTGTGACGAGCCGCTTCCGGATGGATCAGTTGTTTTCTTCCGACGAAAAGGGCAGCAAGATTCCCGAACTCGAGACGCAGGTGCTCGAGGTTCTGCGGTCGTCCACCCCGGGCGGCCAGACGCTTGCCGATCTCGGAATCGAGGCTGTGAATGTCGGCATCAATCGCATTCTGCTGCCGGAAGACACGACGAACAAGACGATGGACGCGATGATCCAGAATCGCCAGAAGCTGGTGAGGGAGCTTGAGAGCCAGGGCGACTCGAAGGCCGCGGCGATCCGCAGCAGGGCGCAGTCGGATGCGCAGCGCATCCAGGCGTTTGCCCGCCGTCGCGCAGACGAAATTCGTGCCCAGGGCGATTCGGAAGCACGTCAATATTTCGAACAGATGAACGAGAGCCCGGAGCTCGCCGTATTCCTGAGGAACGTGGAATTCCTCAAAACCACCCTCAGCAAACGGACGACGCTCGTGCTGCCCGACAGCCTGCCCGGCTTCGACATGCTCTCGCTCACGGCGCTTGACAAGTTGCGAGCCGGCGCGGCGGGAGGCACTGCTCCCAAGCCCAGTTCATTCAAGTCTGATCCCACTCTGAAGCTCATTCCCGGTGCGGAAGAGCCGAAGGCTGCCAGTGCGGAGGGTGCGCGGTGAACCACGCCTTTGATCCAAACGGAGCGCTCCGCGCTCCTGAAGATGGAGAGCCGGCGCAGCCGTCGGGCCCCGGTCTGAGCAGCAGGCGTGCGAGCGTCCAACTGTCTCGCGGCACGGCACCGACGCAGTCGACCGAAGATCTGATGGCGACGGCCAACAAGTCGCTCTCGGATGCGCTTTCGGTCACTTTGCGCATCGTGCAACTGTCGATGTTCGTGCTGTTCATTCTCTTCCTGGGCAGCGGCTTGCAGTCGGTGCGTGAAGGCCAGCGGGCGATCCGCCTGGTGTTCGGTCGCGTGCAGGCAGCGAATCTGCCTCCGGGCTTCCAGTGGTCTTGGCCATTCCCGGTTGGCGAACTCGTGAAAGTTGACACCGGCACGGAAAGCATCATCCTCGATTCGCAGTTCTGGCCGATGGTGAGCGACAAGGCCAAAGGCAAGTCGATCGACAACCTGAGCAAGGATCCGAAGCTCAAGCCGGACAACGACGGTTCATTGATTACGGCAGACGCAAACCTGGCGCACGCCCAGTGGCGCATCGAGTATCAGCGCACCCAGCCCGAAAAATTCGCGGCGAACATGCTGAAAGACCAGGAGCGTCAGATCGTGACGGCGGCGTGCAGCAACGGAATAGTCCGGGCGGTTGCACAGACAAAGGTTGAAGACCTGCTCAAGCAGGCGGCAGGCGAAACCGGCCACGTCGCGGAGACGGCCAAGGCGATCGCGCAGAAGCAGCTCAACGAACTTCAGTCGGGGATTGAGATCCAGCAGTTCCAGTTGACGACCGTGACGCCGCCGATGTATGTCCGCGAGGCATTCAACAGCGTGCAGTCTGCGGCGTCGCAGGCTCGCAAGGCGATCGAGCAGGCCGAGACGGATGTCAACCAGTTGTTCAACGCTCAGGCAGGCGAGATCGAGCCGTATCTGGTTCGCCAGATCGATGCGTACGAACTGGCGGTTGCCAACGACGATTCCAAGGCGAAGACAGCGACGCTCAACACGATCAACGAGATGCTCGAAGGTCGACCGGTGAAGGTCGATGGGCAGGTTGTCGAGAATAAGACCTCGGGCGAAGTCGCGCGACTCATGAGCGAAGCGCGGCAGTACAAGGGCGAAGTCGTAAATCAGCGCCGTGCGGAGCTCGCCAATTTCACGGCCAAGCTCGCGCAGTATCGCTCGAATCCGAGTGTCATGCTGAATCGTGAATGGTCTGACGCGTTGAGCGCGTTCCTCGAGCGAGACAGCGTGCAGCTGCTGGTCGTGCCACAGAACGTACGGACGCTGGAGATCCAGCTGACGGAAGACTTCGATATCGCAAAGAAGCGTGATACCGAGATTCGTCGGAAGGCGGCGGAAGATGCTCGCAAGCAGCGCGACGCGCTTCAGCGTGCGACGGAATTCAACACGACGCCGAAATCAACCGCCAGCCAGTAGCGCCGGAGAAAGTCATGGTTGCTTCTCAATCCGCGTCCGAGCAGTTCAAGACGGACGCCGTCGTGCAGTGCCAGCACCTCACCAAGGTCTTCAAGGACTTCTGGCTCCGTCAGAACGCGCGGGCTGTCGAGAATCTCTCGTTTGAGATCCGTCCGCGTGAGGTCTTCGGTCTGCTCGGTCCCAACGGCTCGGGCAAATCGACGACAATCAAGATCATTCTCGGGTTGCTGCGGCCTACCAGCGGGCGTGTGGCCGTCTTCGGCAAGCCGCCGACGGATGTCGCGGTCAAACGCCGGATCGGTTACCTGCCCGAAGAGTCATATCTCTACCAGTTTCTCAACGCACGAGAGACTCTCGACTACTACGCAAAGCTCTTTCAGCTCGACTATCGCACCCGCCAGCGCCGCATCGATGAGTTGATCGACATGGTGGGACTTGCGGGCGCTCAGTTCCGGCCCGTGCGTGACTATTCAAAGGGCATGCAGCGACGCATCGGCATCGCGCAGGCTTTGATCAACGACCCGGATTTCCTGATCCTGGACGAACCGACGACCGGTCTTGATCCGGTCGGTACCCGCCAGGTGAAGGACCTGATCATCGAACTCGGTCGTCGGGGTAAGACCATCCTACTCTCGAGCCACTTACTCGCCGACGTTGAAGACTGCGTGCACCGCATGGTCGTGCTTTATGGCGGCCAGAAGCGCGAAGAAGGAACATGCGATTCGCTGCTCGAAGTTGGCGATCGGACGACGATCGAAACCGACACTCTGGATGAAGCCACGATCGCCGAAATTGACAGCGTCATCCGACGGCGGACCGGCGGCAACAAGAGCATTCTGAAAGTCGCTCGCCCGAGGCAGAAGCTGGAAGAGTTTTTCCTGCAAATCGTTGAGAAGGCGCGGGCCAGTCACGTCGCGACGTCCGGCGCACAGGCGGGCGGGCCCACCGCATCGTTCCTGCTCGGCGAAGCAGCTCCGGTCGCGGGTGATCAGCTCATTGAGAGCTTGACGGCCGAATCGAACCAGAGCGCGGCGCCGGTGTCGATCGTGCAACCGGTGGCGACTGCACAGGCGCCCGCGAAAGGTCCCGATGCGGACATCATCGGTTCGTTGACTTCCGCTCAGCCCGAAGTCTCGAAGCAGCCAGCCGTCGCCCGTCCGAGTGCGCCGATGCCTTCGAAAGCGCCAACCGCGCCGCCCGACGACGACGTCATTTCACGCCTGCTGGACAAGCCCGACGGGGATGCGCCGGGGAGGGGCAACGCTTGAACTTTGGCGAACGGATGCGAGCAATAGACCGGATCCAGAAGTCGCGGCTGTTCAAGCTGATCGCGACGGCCGTGGTGATTCTCGCGTCGATCTCGGGGCTTGTTTCCTACGCCGTTCTGCATAAGGTCGATGCGCCGCGCGTCGAGTTCGAGATTACTCCGCCAGAAAAGCCGGCGGGGGTCGATTCGGCGGCCGACGCGAAACAAAGCCCGGTCGTGGAGAATCAGGTTCCTTCGCCCGAGGAGTCGAACGCTCGAATCGCGGTTCGCACGATCAATTCGATCCTTGCCCGCAAATCGGAGACGTCGCAAGTCGTCGTGCCGGTAATCGGGGCAACATTGTTCGCGATATTGGTCATCTGGCTCGGATTGGGTCTGTCGTATATCGCCATCGCGCTCGGTCTGATCGGTGCGTTCTTCGTCGGAAGGTTTGTTCCGGGATTTCGGTCGTGGGTTGTGTTTTTCGTGGGCGCTGGCGCGTTGTGGGCGATTTTCCTGGCACTGATGTCGGCGGCTCGTATGTTGCTTTCGGCGCCGCATCAGGTGTTTTCGATTGCACGTAACACGCTTGATCAGGCAGTCCGGATGAAGGTTTCGGCAGTTTTCGTGGTGCTTTTGGTGTTGTTGCTTGCGGCGCTCCCGCTGTTGCTCGATTCAAACCAGGCGCTGCGCTATCGGGTGCAGAGTTTTTTGCAATACGGCACGAGTCTGTCGTACACGATCATCGCGGTACTGACGGTTCTTTTCTCCGTCTACACCGTTGCGACCGAGCAACGCGATCGACTTATCTGGCAGACCGTGACAAAGCCGGTCGCGGCCTGGCAATATGTACTGGGAAAGTGGCTGGGAGTGGTGACTCTTTCGGCCGTCTTGCTCAGCGTGACAGGCGGAGCGGTTTACCTGTTTACCGAGTACCTCCGGTCTGGTCCGGCCCAGGGCGAATCCGAAGCATTTCTGACAACCGACGGATCGGTGATATCAGCCGACCGGCGGGTGCTGGAAACCCAGGTCCTGACCGCTCGCGTGACGGTGCTGCCCGAGCCGCCTGCAGTGGACGAGAAAGCGATCAACGAGAGTGTCGAGGCCCGGATCAAAGCGGAACAACACAACCGTCCGAATTTCGGATCGGATCCGGCGGATCGTGAGGGTGCAACCGCCGACCTGATGCGCGCGATCAATATCGAGTCGCGCACGATCGAGCCGGGTCGCGACCGCGTGTTTGCATTCGCAGGTTTGAAAGAAGCGAAGGACAGCGGCGTTCCGATCATTCTTCGTTTCAGACCCGAGTCGGGAAGCAACCGCCCCGACTTGCAGTACACGCTGACATTCCTTTTTGCTGCGAACGGATCGTCCGTCGTGGAAAAGGTTGCGCTCGCGCAGAGCCACACCATCGCGCTCAGTCCGGGTGTCGTCAATGACGAGGGGATGCTGATCGTCAGCATCGTGAACGGCGATTTTTTCAATCGCGTTCCGAATCCCGGGGTGACCTATTTCGCGGTTGATGCGCTGGAAGTTTCGTATTCAGCCGGAAGCTACCGAGTGAATTTTCTGCGGGTTTTCGCCGTGCTTTGGCTGAAGACCGCGTTCATCGCGATGGCGGGGGTGTGTTCGGCGACATTCCTCTCGTTTTCGGTCGCGACGCTCACCGCGTTCGGGATTTTTCTTGTGGCAGAGAGCGCGCGGTTCATCACCGACGCACTCGACAACTGGAACATCACCGATAACAAAGGCAACGATCTGCCTTTCTTCTGGGTCATCGATCGCATCGCGACCGGCGTTTCGACCCCCTTCAGGTTCTACGCCGACCTGAGACCCGCCCAGCGTCTGGTCGAGGGCGTGCTCCTTCCCTGGTCGAGTGTCGCGACCGGGGGACTTCTACTGATATTGCTGACCGCCGGTCTGTTCGTGATTGGATCTCTTATCTTCCGATCGCGCGAACTCGCTATCTACTCGGGCAACTAGAGAATCAGGCAGTTTCACATGTTCCGCTTTACCCCAGCCAAAATCGTCGCCTTGATCTGCATCGTGCTCGCCGCGGCCGGAAGCGTCACGATCTCGATTTTCATGGCATCGGTTGCGAGCAAGAACAAGCTGGCATACACCGATCGCGTTGAAGAAGGTCAGCCGCCCGAAGTGGCGCTCGGCATCGCGCTGGGTGCGTTCCGCGGCGTCTTTGTGAACTTTCTCTGGATCCGTGCGAACGATCTCAAGCAGGAAGGCAAGTTTTTCGAGCTGAACCAGCTCGCCGAGGCGATCACACGCCTGCAACCCCGGTTCCCGCGCGTTTGGGTTTTCCACGCCTGGAACATGGCGTACAACATCTCCGTTTCGACGCAGACACGTTCGGAGCGGTGGTACTGGGTGCAGAAAGGCATTCAGCTTCTCCGCAACAAGGGCATCGCCGCAAACCCGAACGACATGCTCCTGCACAAAGAGCTTGCGTGGATCTTCCTGCACAAGATCGGCGGAATCACCGACGACGCCAATCGCTACTACAAGATGAAACTCGCGGAGGAATGGACCACGGTTCTCGGGCAGCCTCCGAATCGCGACTTTCGGGATCGATCACGAGACCATGCGATCGCCCAGGTCGTCTCATTTCTGCAACCCATTGCGGACGCGCCGCGCGATTTGGGCGATCTGATCGCTGCAAATCCGGATGTGCGAACCTTGCTCGACAGGATCAAGGCGGAGGTCGGTGATCGCGGCGCCATCGGGGAAGATCCGCGTGCCGACGTTGATTCTGTCATGACTCTGCTTCGTCGATACGAGTTGATCCGGGCCGTGCTTCGATCGGCCAGCGGCAAGATTGCCGAAGAGAGCATGAGCACGCGAATGAAAGCGATGCTCGCGATGGTGCGAGACCCGGCGCTCAAGTCGGCGTGGGATGCATATCTTCCGTTCGCTCGCAGATATCTGCTCGAGACGAACTACAACATGGATCCAGGTCAGATGATCCGGTACGTCAAGAAGTACGGACCCATCGACTGGTGTGTCCCTGCCTCGCACGCTCTTTATTGGTCGGCGCAGGGCGTCGAACGAGGCCTGCTCCGCGTCGCGTCGCGAACCGAGAAAGACTTCGATTTCACCAATACCGATCGAATTGTGATTCAAGCCGTGCAGGATTTGTACCGCTACGGGCAGGTCTATTTCGACTACTTGGGATTCAATCTTGGCGCCGGGGAAATGTATCTCGAGATTCCCGATCCGATCTTTGCGCAGACGTACGCGGACATCATGCAGGAGTTGGTTTCCCGAAGCAAGTGGGATACCGCCGATCGCGCGTACACCATGTACGCTGCCGGTTACGAAAACTTCTTTATCGATGTGGTCCTGTACTTCTATCGACTCGGAATGTACGACCTCGCCGAGAAGTATTACCGCCACATCGCAACATGGAGTGGCATGAATCTGAACGACCCGGATCGCCCCCGGAAGTTCAGCGTTCCGCTGGAAGAATTCGTGATGGCGCAGCTCGCGGATCGCCAGCGGTCCCCGAACGTCGCGCTGTCCGAAGTGACCGCCTCGCTGCTTGGTGCATTCGCTGCGCTGATTGACGGTGACGACGCGCGGTTCCGAAGTCAGATGGACTATGCGGCGCAGTCGCACGGATTCTTCATGAAACTCCAGCGCAACGCGAGCGCAGTCGACACTGCGAACGCCCGCATGGACGTGATGGAGCCCGATTTCCGAATTCAGGCCGGCGCGACCTTTGCTCAGTTCATGAGCGTCCTCGGCCTCGATCAGGCGGCTGCGGTATTCAAGGCCGCTCCGGATGACCTTCGCCGCTTCGCTTTTGATCTGGTCGAGGAGCGTTTCCGTGATCCCGAGAACAAGGAACTCGCGGTCAACGGCGAGAAATTTGACAGCTTGTTTATCAAGCCTCCGGGCATGGACGAACACCGAGCGATGATCGAGGCCTATCGCAAACGCAAGTCCGGCCAGAACGTGCAGCAGCTCGAGCAGAAGTAACCCAGGGTTAGCGAATGAGGACTTCGAGTGCCGCGCGATACTTATCTCGCGTTCGTTCCGTCACCTCCGGCGGCAGCTCGGGTCCCGGACTCTGCTTGTTCCAGCGACCGCTTCCCACCAGCGTCTCCAAATACTCGCGCAGGAACTGCTTGTCATAGCTTTGCTGCGCCCGGCCGAGCTCGTACGTCGCCGCCGGCCAGAATCGTGAGCTGTCGGGCGTTAAGGCCTCATCCACGACCATCGGACTCGCATCAACTGGCTGCCCGTTGCTTCCCAGCGCCACGCCGAATTCGAACTTGGTATCAGCGATTATGATTCCCCGTGCCGCGGCATGCTCACTTGCCTTCCGGTAGATCGCCAAAGAAGCCTCGCGCAGCCGGCTCATCGTCTCAATGCCGACGAGCTCGCTCGCTCTGGCAAACGTCACGTTCTCATCGTGCTTGCCGAATTCCTCTTTCGTCGCGGGTGTGAAAATGGGTTCGGGCAGCCGCTCGCACTGCCGCAGGCCCGCGGGGAGCTTCACGCCGCAGACTGTTCCGGATTCCCGGTATTCCTTCCACCCCGAGCCTTCAAGGTAGCCCCGCACCACGCATTCGATCGGGACCACACGGGCCTTTCGGGCGATCGTAATCCGGGCTTCCATGTCGCGGGGCGTCAAAGTCGAGCCCTGAAATGCGGTAGCAGGTATGGCTGCGACGTCGGAAGTCAAATAGTGGGTCCGCGCAATCCCGGAGGCCGTAATGAACTTCAGCCAGAAAGTTGAGAGTTCGGTGAGGAGTTTGCCTTTACCCGGGATCGGAGTCGGCATGACCACGTCGAACGCCGAAATGCGATCGGTCGCAATGATGAGCAGACGCGGCCCATTGGCATCGGACGGCAGGTCATACACATCACGCACCTTGCCGGTGCGTTTCCCGGGCAAGTTCAGATCCGTGGTGGTCACGGCGCGATCCGCGGGATTTGCCATGGGAGTGGGGTTGTTGTGGGGCATTGGAGGGGGCGTGGGAGGACAATTGGTACATTCCCTGAGCGGGCGGGCCACTTCAGGGATCCGCAAGGTTACACGCAGCGAGCCGCGCGGGCGGGGCCCTGTGCGACGTACACTCCCCGCTCATCTTTTCCGAAAGAACTGAGCGGGAGCCCGCGCCGGAATGTTCAGCTTTGCAGTCTTCGATTCCGCGGGCCTGCCCAGAACCAGCTTCGAGCTGCGTGGCGAACATCTCATCGGCAACGACGACATGCCGACGCAGGCGGAGATCCGCTTCGAGGGCGGAGTGATCCGCTGCACCAAGACCGGGCCCGAGGCCGCGGGCATATGTCTGCAGGTCGAGGTTCCCGCGCCACCACCGGTGCCCCCGTCCGCGGGTGTTCCCTCCCTGCCGACACCATCGCCTTCGCTTGGCCAGTTGATGCTTCGGACGTGTTTCTTGCCGAAGCGGGAAGAACCGTACCTGCTCAGTCTCGAGCTTGCCCGGCACCGGATCATGCTCACGCTCAACAAGCTTGAAGAGTGGGGCATGTTCGAGCTCGCGCCGGATCACCCCGCGCTGCTGCAGCTCGAATCCGCTCGCCTGAAATTCGGCGAAGCGTTGGTCGCGGATCGATCGGGTGCAGGGGCGAATGTTTCAGCCGGTCAACCAAGCCCGCGTGCCTGGGCCGACAAACTTGCTTGGGAAGCGCTGGCGATTGCGCTCGACGTCTCCGAAAAATTGAGCCTGATGAATGCGATGCGGGAAGTTCCCGGTCGACTTTCGGGCGCTGTGTATGAAGACGCCAAGGCACGGTACACCAAGCTCATCGGCGACCCGCCTCCGGCCGGGCAGCACGTTGTGGTGCCGGGAATGGGGACTGCGGTTGTTCCCGGTGCCCCGCAGATTGGTGTCGCGATCAATCCCGGGCAGTATTCCGAGCCATTGATGAAGGCCGCGGCGGGGGTCGACTTCGTTCACATGCCCGTCCGGTGGAGTGATTTAGAACCCGCCGAAGGCAAACTGAGTTTCACCTCGACCGATCGATGGATCGAGTGGGCCGTGCGCACCGCGAAGAAGCAGGTGAACGCCGGCCCGATTTTGGACCTTCGTGCTGCGTGTCTTCCAGAATGGATCTACATCTGGGAGAACGACTACGAGACGCTTCGCGACATGATGGTCGAGCACATCACCCAAGTGGTGACCCGCTATCGGCGCACAGTGACGCGCTGGACAGTTTGCTCCGGCTTCCACGTCAATTCAAATGTAAAGCTTAGCTACGAGCAGATCATGGACCTCACCAAGGTCTGCATCCTGCTCACGAAGAAGATCCATCCGCAAGGCAAGATCCTCGTCGAAGTGCAGGAACCTTGGGGCGAATACTTCGCGCAGGATCGCAAGAGCCTTCCTCCGACGTTCTATGCGGAAAGCGTTCTCAATCTTGGACTTGGAGTGGACGGGCTCGGACTGCGTTTGCAGCTCGGCGCCCCCGCCTCGGGTCAAAGCACCCGCGATCTGATGATGATCTCTTCTTTGATCGATCGATATGCCGCGATGGAGCGGCCGCTGCACATCACAGCTGTCGGCGCACCGAGTGCTCCGATCTCTGTCTCGACAGGTGCCGCCAAGGCGCCGATTGACGAAGACGACCAGGTCGTCATTCCGGCCCGCGAGCACGCGGCAGGGCGGTGGCGTGGGCCGTGGTCGGAATCGGCGCAGGCCGACTGGCTCGTAGATGTGGTCTCGATGCTTGTCTCCAAACCCAGCGTGCAAAGCATTTGCTGGCAGGACCTTGCAGATGCCCCTCCGGGCGCGAGGCCGCCGGAGATGGCCTTTGGCGGAATTCTGAATGCCGCGGGCGCTCCAAAGGCTTCGAGTCAGCGGCTGGCGCAGCTTCTGCAAACGCTCCGAGAGGGCAAGGCTCCGGCCCTTTAGCCATTCGTTATTCTCTCGGGCATGGCTGGAAAGCCGACCGACGTCATTGAAGATTGGACCTACGGCCCTGTCCGGTGGATCGGCGCTGGTTTGGTCATGGGTGCCGCGGCTGTCGGCATCGCGTGGTCCATTTCGGCACGACGCGTTCCAGTTGCTGCTCCGCTTCCAGTTCAGACGCCGAGCAAGGCGCACGCAACATCGCCCGACCAAGCATCCGCGCCGCAAGCCAAGCCGGCCCCTGCGCAAGGTCCGAGACCGATCGTGACGGAGTTGCCGCCGCGCGATCCACCGCCGCAAGTTGCGTCCACATCGCTTCAGCCAAAGTCAGACGAAGTCGCATTGCCGATTGGTCCGATCAACGTCAACTCTGCAACGCCCGAGCAGTTGGAGAAGCTGCCGGGGATCGGGCCGGGGCTTGCCGCGAAGATTGTCGAGGATCGCAGCAAGAACGGGCGGTTCCGTTCGATCAAGGACTTGGACCGCGTGCCGGGGATTGGCCCGAAACTGCTCGAAAAGGTGCGGCCGCTCGTGGCGTTTGAGTAGCCTGCCGCCGATCGGGTTGGCGGGGTAGCATCGTGTGAGTACAGAGTGCCCGACCGGCCGAGCAGCGTTCGCTCGGGCGGCACGCGCCTGCGCGCTCCGAGGATTTTGGCTTGGCGTTGAAACGAGGGAAACCGGAAGATGGAGCGGGCGCTCTCGGCGCTGATGTGCTCTCGACGATCTTGTCGGACCCGGTGACTCGCCGGCTTGCCGACGCGCTCGGAGAAGGTCGGCGTGTCGTCGCTTCGGGTTCGAGCGGGTCTTCCACGACGTTGCTTGCCGGAGCGCTCGCACGCGAGCTTGCGCGGCCAATCGTACTGGTCTGCGCACACATCGACGATGCGGATGAATCGCTCGATGAATTGCGATCGCTCGGTGTCCGCACGATTCGGCTGCCAGCGCTCGAATCGCTTCCCACGGATGGTGCCGCCATTCCGGATGCGTTGGCCGAGCGATTGGCAATAGTGCGAGAAATCGGAACGTTGGACGCCGGCACGTCCACGGTAATCGTGGTGCCGATCCAGGCTCTGATGCAGGGAGTTCATCCGCCCGAAAAGCTCGCGGCAGCTTCTCGCTCGCTCAAGAAGAACGATCAAATCTCGCCCGGCTCGCTCACGGCGTGGCTTGACAACGCGGGCTATTCGCGCGTCGAGGCGATCGAAGAAGCTGGGGATTTCGCGGTTCGCGGCGGCATCTTCGACATTTTCCCGGCAGGCGATTCCGCCAGTCCGGTGCGGCTGGATTTCTTCGGCGACCAGATTGATCGCATCAACGAAATCGACATCGGGACGATGGGGGCGGATCGGGTGATCGAATCGGTTCACCTTGTTGCGGCAGACATCAAACTCGCATTACCCGGCGACGACGCTCTGAACTTTCTGCAGCTCATTCCGCGCGAAGCGATCGCCCTCCTGCACGAGACGATGGAAGTGGTGGAGCAGGCCCGAGGCTACTACGAACGTCTCAGCGATTCCAAGGGATTCTTTGGTCCGCCGGCGGTGCTGAAGATTCTGGAATCGCGGTTCGGCGCCATCGCGGAAATCAATCAGTTCTCTGCGGGTGCCGGTGCCGCGGATACTCGAATCGATCTGCCGGTGCGAGCGCTCGACGCATTTGACCGGGAAGCTCCGATTGCGTTGAACGAACTGATCGGGATGACCGCAGCGCCGATGGACTGCCGCGTTTGCGTGTTTTGTCAGAACGATGGCGAGGAGCAGCGATTCAAGGAATTGCTTGTGTCGGCGGAAAAGCAGCCGGCCCGTCCGATCGCATCGCGGGTGCAATACCTCCATCGCGGTTTCATCTGGGGTGAATCCGCGCCCACGGCCTTCGTTCCGTACCACGAACTGCTGAACCGTTTCACGGTGCGGCGCAAGGCGGCACGCCTTCGCAGCGGACGCGCCATCGACACTTTTCTCGATTTTCAGCCCGGCGATTACGTTGTCCATCAGGATCACGGTATTGCAAAGTTCCTGGCGTTGACACAGCAGCGCCCGCGCGAAATCGCCAAGCGCAGCGAAACGGCTCTTGCGAACATGGAAGGCCGCAAGATCAAAGAGCCGGAACTCGAAGAGTTTCTGACGCTTGAGTTTGCGGGGAATGCCAAACTGCATGTGCCTGCGACTCAGATCGATCTCGTGCAGAAGTACGTTGGTGGTTTCGGGGGCAAGCCCACGCTCAGCACACTCGGTGGCCAACGCTGGAAGGGGCAGAAAGAACGCACCAGCGAGAGCGTCAAGGATCTCGCGGCGGAAATGATGCGGGTGCGTGCCGCCCGAGAGTCGATGCCCGGCGTTTCCTATCCCGCCGACACAACGTGGCAGAACGAGTTCGAAGACGAATTCCCGTATGAGGAAACCGAAGATCAGCTCAGCGCGTTGAAACTTATCAAACAGGACATGTGCAAGCACCGCCCGATGGACCGCCTCATCTGCGGGGACGTCGGCTTCGGCAAGACAGAGCTCGCCATTCGGGCAGCTTTCAAGGCCGTGGAATTCGGAAAGCAGGCTGCAGTGCTCGTGCCGACCACGGTGCTGGCCGAACAACACGAGCGCACGTTCCGCCAACGGTTCGCGGGATATCCGTTCAAGGTCGAAAGCCTGAGCCGCTTCAAGACCGATGCGGAAGCAAAGGAAATACTGGAGAAGGTGAAGAAGGGCCAAGTCGATGTCATCATCGGCACCCACAGAATTCTGAGCAAGGACGTTGTGTTCGCGGATCTCGGCCTTGTCGTTATCGACGAGGAACAGCGATTCGGCGTCGAACACAAGGAAAGTCTCCTCCGGCTGCGGCTGACCGTTGACATCCTCACTTTGAGTGCGACGCCGATTCCGCGCACGCTCCACATGGCAATGTTGGGCATCCGTGACATCTCGTCGCTGACAACGCCCCCGCTCGATCGGCGCGCGATCGTGACGGAAGTAATCCCGTACAACGAGCGGCGCATTCAGCAGGCGATCTCACGAGAACTCTCCCGTGACGGGCAGATCTTCTTCGTTCACAACCGCGTGCACGACATCAAGAGCGTCGCCGACAACGTGCAGCGAATGGCGCCCGACGCCAAGATTCTGATCGGTCACGGACAGATGGCTCCGCACGAACTTGAACAGGTCATGCTCACGTTCATGAAGGGTCCGAGTAAGGATGGCGGGGCGGACATCCTCGTCAGCACGACCATTATCGAATCCGGTATCGACATTCCGACCGCGAACACGATGGTCATCAACGATGCCGATCGGTTCGGCCTGGCGGAACTGCATCAGCTCCGCGGGCGCGTCGGCCGTTCGAAGAACCGCGGTTATTGCTATCTGCTTCTGCCGCCCGAGCGGAGCGTGAACGACATCGCGCGCAAGCGCCTCCGTGCGATCGAGCAGTATTCCATGCTCGGTGCGGGCTTCAAAATCGCGATGCGAGACCTCGAAATCCGCGGCGCCGGAAACATCCTCGGCGCCGAGCAGTCCGGACACATCGCAGCAGTCGGCTACGACATGTACTGTCGCCTGCTCGAAGATGCGGTGCACGAACTCAAAAACGAGAAGCCGCCGGAAAAACCCAGTACGGTTTCGATCGAAATCGGACTTTCCGCCAGCATTCCCAAGCCGTACATCCCAAGTGATCAGCGCCGGCTCGAGGCCTACCGGCGCATCGCGACCGCTGCGACTAGAGAACAGCTTGAACAGGTCAAAGCCGACCTGACGAGCGCGTACGGCGATCCACCCAAGCAGGTCCACCGCATGCTCTTTCTCTCCGAACTCCGCGTCGCGGCGGTTGCTCTCGGCGTCCGCTCGATCAGCGTTCGCGACAAGGATGTGATATTTAAAGCAACACGAGCGAAGGACCTCGCCGAACGACTCTCCCGCACACCGCCTGAACTCGCGAAAGCCGGCAAGGCGCTGCAAGTGAGCGTGACGGTATTGCCGCCGAAGAAAGATCAGGATGTCACGGACGTTTACTTCCGGCCGCCGGAAAAATACATGGAGCCGGAGACGTTATTGAGCGTGCTGCGAAAACGATTGTCGGCCTGAGACCGGCTTTTCGTTTGCAATATGTGCATATCACGCCGTCGAACGCTGGTACACTTGGCGACCCTATTCGAGGATTCAATCAATGTCCCAGCACGATCGCGACCATCCTCACCACCACGGCCACGGACCCCAGAAAACCGGACTGCGCAAGCACGCGCCGTGGATGATGACCGTCGCGGTCATTCTCATGCTGCTCGCGATGGTCGCATATGTGATGTCTGACAACGAGATGCTGCGGCCCGGTTCGAAAACCGTTCAGCCGGGTGTTCCTGCCGCGCCGTAAGAAGCTTCACAGGACTCGGTCCGAATATGAATTCGCGGATAAAAGGCGATGGCGCGTTCCACGAATCTCCCTCGCTCCACTCGCCGCGGCGACAAAAAGCGCCGGCAGATCAGACTTGGGTGGTACTTTATTGCGATTTGGGGACTGAGCGTCGGACTATTCGACGGGCTCGTTCTTTGGAGCGCCGCGCGCCAGATTGAAGCTGGCTGGAATTGGACCTCCGTTCCCGGAACGGTGACGTCGGGGCGGATCGTCTCGACTCGAAGCTCCAAAGGCGGCACGACCTATCGGCCGGAGATCACGTTCTCATACCGCGTGGGCGATCGAGAATTCGTCGGAAGCGATGTTGACCTTGGAGGATTGATCGGTTCGAGCAAGAAGCGCGCCGAACGGATAATGGCGGATTTTCCAGCCGGATCGAATCCCCCTGTATTCGTCGATCCTCGCCGACCGGAACGGAGCGCTCTGATCGTCGGGCTTCAACCCCCGGTATTGCGAATGGTGGTGTTCCTGATTCCGTTCAACGCGGTATTACTCGGCGGAATGCTCTTCCTGCTTCGCGCAAAGCGTTACGCGGATGATCCGATGCAGAGATGGATCACGCGCGACGATGGGAATCGAGTAGTCCTTCGGATTACGCAAGCGACTCCCGAAACACTGGGGCTCGTGACTTCTGGCGTACTCGCCTTTGTCGGAGTTTTTGTGCTGCACCTCGGCTTCGGTCGCGATCCGTCGCTCGGAACGACAGTGATTGTGCTCGCCGGCGTGATCCTTGCCGGGGTGTTCGTATTTGTATGGCGCAAAAGCACCATTGCGTCCGGCAGTTTCGATATCCAGATTGATCGCGATCTTCGTCGAATCACGCCCCCTCGCACGCGCGGAGAATTGGAAACGCCGGAAATTCGCTTCGAAGATCTTGTCGTAGAGATTGAAGAAGACGCGTATCGCCGAGTGGATCGCGGTCACGCGTGGAAGCTGAAATTGGCCGGGCGCGACGGTGTTCCTGTGTACACCGGATTGTGGATCCACGACACCGACGCGCGGCGACTTGGCGCATGGATCGCGCGGCAATGCAAGGTGTGTCTGAAAATCGGCGAGCCCGATGACGATTGAATGAACGGGTTGCTGGCCAGCGTGCGGAAGGAACTACTTTGCCACCAGAGTCTTGAACCCGCCGTAACACATCTTTTTGGGATCGAACGGCATCTTCTTCATGTTCATCGTCGCCGCGATGCGCGGATCCTTCATGACCGCCGCATTCACCTTGTTGCGATGCGACTTCGATTTGAAAACGATCCACGAGAACGCGATGGTTTCGGACGGTTTAGTTTTGAGAAGTTTCGGGAACGGCATGCCGAACTTTGCTTTCAATTCGTCTCCCACGCACTCGCGATAATCCAGTGCGCCGTGGTCCATCCACACCTTGCAGCCGAGCGCCGCCATTTTCTTGTACGCGGCAACATTCTTCTTCGCGATCGGGATTAGATATCCATCGACATAGCTCATTGGCGCTCCTTGAGATGCGGGCTGGTGGAAGTCCGACATGCAATCAGCCGCAGAGTATCGGATTCGTCAACCCTCGCGCAGAATCCGGATCGCGATTTCGCCGCGGGTGTCGCAGATCTGCGGAGCCAGGTCTTGTTGCTCAATCGCCCTGTGTTGAAATGTCGCGATTCCGGCGGCGTTCCGATTCGTTCTCCGCTCGCTGCCTGATGCGATCGAGCTGATGGCTCCAGAAGCGCTCGAACGCCTTGGCCCAGTCGTGCACGGTTTTCAACTCCGTGGCTTCCAGCTGGTAAACACGATGCTGGCCGCTCTTCACGACTGATACCAGGCCGACCGCGCGGAGCACTCCAAGGTGTTTCGAAACTGCCGGCTGAGGCAGCCCCAGCAATGCCACCAACGACCCCACCTGATGCGGTCCCCGCTTCGCCAACAACTCGATGATTTCGCGACGCCTGGGTTCGGCGATCGCGTTGAAAACGTCCGTTGTAGTTGCTGCTCGAGCCATGTCTTAAGATATTCTTATGTAGGAATATGTCAAGGTGCTTGCAGCGAGTTTTCGCGGAAACCGGGGTTGTTGCGGGCGATAAGACGTAAGTCCTCAAATCGTGGCACGTTATGAGAAATTGCCGGAGCGGCTCAAACCCAGCCAACGGCTCCTTTGAATTGATCCGCCACCCGGTCTTGTGATCCTGCGTCGATTCGGTACTGTCTTGACATGCAATCTGAAACCTCAGGCGCCGCGGCGGAATCCGTCGGCGCCGGAGTCGAGGCTGTTCCATCGTTTTTTGAGCGGCTCTTCGACGCCAGCGGATTTATGCCGCGCTGGCAATGCGGCGATTGGTCCACGCAGCTCGGCCTCCTCCACATCATCTCCGACTGTTTGATCTTTTTCGCCTACGCGTGCATCCCGCTCTCGCTGATGTTCTTCGTCTTTCGTCGGCGCGACGTCGCCCTCAAAGGCATCGTGTGGCTGTTTGTCGCGTTCATTCTGTCCTGCGGGGTGACGCACCTGCTCGACGCATCGATGTTCTATCACCCTGCTTACCGGCTGCTCGGCGTGATGAAGGCAACGACGGCGATTGTTTCGCTCGCGACCGTCGTCGCGCTCTTCCGCGTGATGCCGACCGCGCTCTCGTTGCCGGGAATCGCCGAAGCCCACAAAATAGCGCAGCGCGAGATCGAGCGCTGCAGGCAGGTCGAAAGCGAGCTTGTTCGCACGCGCGATGAACTTGAGTCGCGCGGCGCCCACCTGACCGGACGATTGCATCGGGCGCGCCAGGCGCTGGACGTGTCCGAGATCGCGCTGGTGAACTGGGATGTTGAATCCGGCCAGTTCTCCTGGGAGAAGGGGCTCGCCGACCTTTTCTTGAAGCTCGGACAAGAATCGACCACGCTGGCGGGTTGGCCGGACGTGCTCGGTGAACAGGACAGCGATGCGTTGCGAGAAGCGGCGATCGCTGCATCAAAAGCCAATCGGGACCTGTTGTATTACCTCTCGCGCACCGATTCGGATGGTCGCAAGCGCGAAGTTGAATTCCGCGCTCGGGCCGAAAAGGGTCAGCCGGAAGGCAAGTTCATGACCGGCTCGGTTTGCCTCCGCCCCATCCGGTCGTGATGCTTAATCCGTGAGCATCAATGTCGTGGGCTTGCCGCCCGCCGCGTTCGGTGCCACCCACACCGTGAGCTCGGCGGCTTCCACCGCGTGCTTCATGTCGATGTTCCAGAAGGCGAGCTGCTCCTTCCCGATCTCGAACTTCACGGTGCGGGATTCGCCGGGCGGAAGCGTGAACTTTTCAAAGCCCTTCAGTTCGCGGATCGGACGTGCCACGCTGGTGCCGCGCTGGCGAATGTAGAGCTGAGCGATCTCCGTGCCCGCACGCGAGCCTTTGTTGGTCACCGTCGCTTCGACCGCAATCTTCGCGCCCTTTTCGAGTTCGGCGATGCTCATCGACTTCGCTGCCGACCCAATTGCAGTGGGGGAGTACTCAAAGGTCGTGTACGTCAGCCCCCAACCGAAGGGGAACAACGGCGAGTTCTTCTCGTCGAGATAGCGCGATTGGTACCGGAAACCATCGTCTTTCTTGTCGTCATCCTCGCCCCCGATCGGGCGACCGGTCTTGAGGTGGTTGTAGTAGATTGGTACCTGACCGAGCGAACGCGGGAAAGTCACGGTGAGCTTGCCCGACGGAGCGGCGTCGCCGAAGAGCGTGCGAACCAGCGCAGGCCCCGCCTGCACGCCCGGATGCCATGCCTGCACGATTGCAGCGACGTTCGCCGCTTCCCAAGCGAGCGCGAGGGGGCGGCCACTGAAGACCACAAGCACGACGGGTTTGCCGGTCGCGGCCACGGCTTTGACAAGCGCGAGCTGGTTCCCCGGCAGCTCGATCCGCGAGCGCGAGGCCGCCTCGCCCGACATGCGCCGGTGTTCGCCCATCGCCATGATCACGACGTCCGCCTTGTTCGCGGCGGCGATCGCCTCTTCGAATCCAGTCTCGGCCGAACCTAAAACATCCGTGCCCTTCACGTAAATCAACTTGTCCTTGATCTTTTCGGTAAGTGAAGTGCGAAGCGTGATGACATCCTTCTTTTCGCCCTTGCATGCCCACTCACCCAGCATGTCATCCGCATCATCCGCGAGCGGGCCGATCAGCGCGACCGTCTTGCCTTCGCTCAGCGGCAGCAAAGGCGCCGACTCGATCGGCTTCGAGCGCTCGTTCTTGAGCAGCACAAACGACTCTTCAGCCGCTTTTCGCGCCAGAGCGATATGATCCGGCTTCAACTGCACCGAAGCACTCAACGCTTCTTCCGTGTACGGCTTTTCAAAGAGTCCAAGCGCAAACTTGGTCCGCAGAACGCGCCGCACCGATTCATCCAGCGCCGCCTCGCTCACCTTCCCGCTCCGCACCAGCTCGGGCAAATGCATCGCATACAGGTTCGCCTGCATGTCCATGTCCACGCCCGCCAAAAACCCTTTGCGTGCCGCGGTTTTCCCGTCGAGCGCGATCCCGTGCGGGATCAGCTCCGCGATCGACGTCCAGTCGCTCACCACGAATCCCTTGTATGCCCATTCGTCGCGCAGCACCGTCGTCAGCGTGAAGTGATTCGCCGATGTCGGCACTCCGCTGAGCGTGTTGAACGCGCTCATGAACGTCGCAGCGCCCGCATCCGCCGCCGCCTTGAACGGAGGCAGATACACATCTCGGAGCATGCGCTCCGACATGTCCACCGAGTTGTACTCCCGCCCCGCTTCCGCGCCGCCGTAGGCCACATAGTGCTTCGCGCACGCCAGCAGCGAAGTGGGATCGGAAAGATCCTTTCCTTGAAACCCGCGCACATACGCCGCGGCAAACACCTCGCCCAGATACGTGTCCTCGCCGTTCCCCTCCATGATCCGCCCCCAGCGCGGATCGCGTGCGATGTCCACCATCGGCGCAAACGTCCAGCGAATTCCTTCGGAGGTCGCTTCCACCGCCGCCACGCGTGCCGTTTGCTCGACCAGTGCAGGATCCCACGTCGCAGCAAGTCCCAGCGGCACGGGAAATGTGGTGCGATACCCGTGAATGACGTCGAGGCCCATCAGGAGCGGAATCTTCAGCCGCGACTTGTCGACCGCCACACGCTGCATCGCGTTGACTTCCTTTGCGCCCGTTGCGTTCAGGATCGATCCGATACCACCCTTGGCGAGCAAGTCGTTCTGATCGACTTGAACGTTCTCCGGTCCGGTTGCTTTGCCGTTCGAAAACTGGACAAGCTGCCCGACCTTTTCTTCAAGCGTCATCTGTTTCAGAAGTGCATCGACGCGATCGTCAAATCTCGTCAGCGCCGCCGTGCCCGCTTGGCTCGGGCTTGGCGTCTGCGCGCTTGCCCGGAGGCTCGCAACAACAGTGAACGCGATCAATCCAATGCGATGCAGCGTGTGCTTCATAAGAATCCAGTTTGATCCAACCGGTTTGGCGGGTCCTCGAAAAGTCTCCTTGCCGACCGTCATTCGAGCCAAGACGGTAGACCGCGGCAGTCGGCGCGTGTTACATGATGCGATTCGCAAATGAAACACGCGACTTCGCAAACGAGGCCTCCGCCTCACGAACTACAAGCGCTTGCCATTGCTCGAAAATGCGATCAACTTCGCCAGCCGTCTCTGCTTCGTCTCGTCTTTCTTCGCCTGCATCACCCACCAGGTCACCAGCCCTCGGTAGCTCGGCGCCTGCGCGAGAAAGAACTCCCACGCCGTCTTGTGCTTCTTGAATTCGCGCGTGCAGGTCGCATCAAACTCGGCCTCGCGACGCTGGTACGTGTACCCCTTTGCCTTGGGGCCCGTCTTGTGAGGCCTCGCATCAAACGCGAGGCGACCCGGGGCCATCATCAGCCCCTTCTCTTCGAGCTCGGCGAATAGCCGGATATTGATTGCGCTCCAATTGCTCTTGGGCCGTCGAGGGGTGAACCGAATCGTGTACGCGTCCGGCCCGAGCGACTTTCGCACCCCATCAATCCATCCAAAGCACAACACTTCTGCGACCGACTCCGGCCAGCTGAGCGTCTGCACGCCTTCACGCGCCCGATGGACTTTGTGAAAGCCCACGAGCAGCGACGCCGACTTCTGGTGGTTCTTCACCAGCCATGCCCGAAATGCACGAGGAGACTCGAAGAATGTCGGTGGAGCAGGCTCGCTCGGCTTCTTCGCCATGGCGGCTCATGCTACCGGAGCCTGCCACGCAACGTCCAAAAACAAACCGAGCCCCGCATCGCAGGGCCCGATCGAATTGCAATAGAAAGTAAAAGGGCTTACTTCGTCGTCTTGACCTGCTTGTGCGCCTCGCCGGCCTTCAGCCACACCGGACGCTCCGCTTTCTCATCGGTCGGGTCCACATGCACCTTGCGGCCGCTGAACACCACCGTGCCCGCTGCGAGCGAGAACAGCGTGTTGTCCGTTCCGATCCCGACATTGAAGCCGGGCTTGAACGGAGTGCCGACCTGACGCACGATGATCGACCCCGGCTTGGCAATTTCGCCGCCAAAGAGCTTCACACCAAGGAATTGCGGATTGGAGTCGCGACCGTTCTTGGTCGAGCCCTGTCCCTTTTTATGTGCCATGACTGGAAATCCTTGACTGACAATCCTGGAAAAGCCGCCTCGGACAAAGCCGTCCGGGCAGGGCCAAGATCGTAGGCAGCACCCCCCGGCAAAGTCACCCCGCCTGGTCCTCCTCAGGGCTCTTCCGCCGCCGTTTCGCCCGCGGCAGGGGCCAATTGGGAGGCCGGCGCATCCGGATCCCACGCGTCAAGGGCTTTGTGCCCACCCAAGGCAAGGAATCCGATGATCGTCAGGACCAGCACGCTGGCCATGTACTTGAGCCACTCGGACTCCGTTTTTATGAGCACATACCAGATGGGCAACAGGACCCCGATTCCAAAGAAGATCGCGACACCGTTTGCAATACCCCACAGTTTGTTGTCTTCCAGGAAGGGCACGATGACGACCGCCACAAGAAACACCATGCAATAGGCCGCCCACGCAAGAAAGAACGCGGCATAGAAACCCGGCGAGACCGACTTGCCGAGTGCAAGCAGCCCCGCAAGCAGCACAAATATGACGCAAGCCACCAAGCCCCCTGAGATTTCAAACGGAAGCGAAGGCATTGAGAATTTGCGGCCTTCCCTCGGCTCCTTTGATTTGCTCGTCTTTTTCGCTTGGCCCGTATTCGGGTTTGCGCCGCACACCGGGCATTCGGTTGCTTGTGGCGAAATCGCCTGACCGCACCCTGCGCATGCGGGATTTGCCGCGACCCCGACCGCCTGCGATTCAGCCGCAGCCAACGAGGAAAGATCCAAGTCTCCGTCCAATTCAGATTGCGTTGCAATCGTCGAGCGACTTTGCACAGCAACCGGCGCCCGTTGATCTCTCGCACGTGCAGGCGCCGACCGGCTCTGCATCGCGCGCCCACCCTCCGAAGCTGTCGTGCTCCGAGCGTCCGCACACGCCTTGCATGCGTAACGGCCTTCCGAGTCCTTGATACGAGGCCGTGTCGAACAATCCTGTCCGCAAAGTATGCATTGCTTCACTGCTGGCGCTCCCCGGAATGAGGCGAGCCAGCATAGCAAAGTTGTGCTCTTTTCCAAGTTGGGATTTAGCGCATGACCCAGCGTTGTTCAAACAGCGGCAGTGGCTCGTTCACCCGCCCCGTCACATCGCCCGGTAACTTGTATTCCAGGCTCAGCGTCTTACGCAGCAGTTCCTTGCGGACCTTGCCGGTCTTCGGGTCCTTCACGTCGTACGGAGCGGTTTCGCCCGAAAAACCCGTCGCATAGATCGTGATGTCGCGGGCCGAAATATCCACGTCGGAGAAGACCACGACGCCCTCGCGTCCGTTCTCTTCACCCTGCAGCAGCGTTCCCAGAATCGAGATCTGATCCTGCGCCAGCGGATTGTCTACGTCCGCCATGATCTTCTTCATGACCGACTGCGGCACATCGCGCCCGGACCGAACGATGTCCCCGTTTTCCGTCGTCAGCTCGAACAACGGGGCGAGCAATAGGTCTTCCTTGGTGTTATTCACGACCCGGTACGTCAGGAAGAAATACCCGCGAAGCTGGCCGTCCGGCGTCTCGAACTTCGCGAAACGAAGGTCGCCTGGGCGAACATCAAACTGCCAGCGCTGCGGCACCGGATTCGGCTCCGGCGCCATGGCGCAAAGCCCAAAGGCTGCCGCACAGAGCAGCAAAACGCACGCGATCGGAGCCCGGTAGTAGTGCGAGAGGGTGGGGAGCATGGCGGTCCAATTCATGGCTGATCTTTCGCTCGTTTTCTCCGCGCGTCTGTTCGCGGAAAACGGGGAGAACGTTCCTTCGACTTGCCCCTGATGTGCCTCAAGCGGATTTCGGGAGGTAGGGGGCGGGGAGGCTAGTCTACTTGCGGCTCTGCGTCCGTCAAACTTTCCAGTTGCGGCAATTCAACTTCCCCGTCCCGAGATGACCCGTTCAGCCCCCAACCCCCCCGCCAAGCACGGTCCCCCGCCCGGCTTCGCCATTGTCCGGGTCGGAGAGGAACTCCTTCTCAGCGCCGCTCAACGTCTTGTCAGCCAAGGCCTCAAGGACCGGGTCTCCGCCGCCAAACGACTCATCGCAAGTGCACCCGAACATGGCATCGACCTGTCGTGCATCTGGGCCAGCGTCGCCCTCGCCGACGTCGGAAAGCGCACCGCGGCAGTGCGACAGACGTGTCTCGCCGTCCCCGGCTCCGGCCGCACCGCGATGATTTTCATCTCGGAACCAATACCGAGTGTGGATGGTGCGGGCGCGCCCGCGAGCGTTCTTGACGCCGCACGCGACGAACGCATCGCGCTTCTCAACGCCGTCGCGGCCCATTTCGCGCAGGGTCCCGCGGATCAGGTGCGCGTGCTGCAAGCACTTCCGGAGCCGAACGACGGCTGGGCCGAGTCCGCATTCCGCGGCGCCGGCTTCGTCTGTGTCGGTGATCTCGAATATCGGCGCCGTTCGCTCTCGCCCGCCGAGCACAAGCCCGCCGCCAAAAAAATCCAGTGGCCCGACGGTGTTCGCATCGCTGCCCTCTCATCTCTGCCGCAACTCGAACGCGATCCGCTCCTCCTCCGCGTTCTCGACGATTCGTACGTCGACACCCGCGATTGCCCGGAACTCTGCGGCATGCGGACCACCACCGACATCCTCGCGAGTCACTACGCCACCGGCATCTTTGATCCCACGCTCTGGTTCATCGTCTTCGTGCGCGACGCGAACGGTGCGGAAATTCCCGCCGGTTGCATGCTGCTCAGCCGCGTGCTCGATCAGCGCGCTCTCGAGCTTGTGTACGTCGGCCTTTCGAAATCCGCTCGGGGCAAAGGCATCGGCGCAAAGCTCATGGAGCTCGCGCTGCAAAAAGCCGCCGAGCCCCGCATCGACGCCATCACCTGCGCAGTCGACTGCCGGAACGAGCCGGCCCTGAAGTTGTACGAGCGCTTCGGCTTTGGCGCTCTTGGCCGTCGTCGGGCGTTTGTTCGATCTGTGAGCGGTGTTTCCGCGAGCTGAAGCGGGCAAGTTCGCTCGCGCCATACAGAAAACTTCCGAACCGCACACGCCGCCGCGTGCCGCAATTGCGCGCAAGCAGTTGCCAGTGAGTTTGTTGCGAGCAATCGACAGATGTTGTCCACAGACTGTCCGCATCCGACATCCGCGCGTGGAGAAGTATTTTTAGATCTCGCTAAGCCCTGCTTTTTCCGTCCGCTGCGCCGCTCACTCCGCCGGAAGTGCGCATGTGCCTGTTGTTCGACGCCTCGATCGCCACTAGATTTGGTTCTGCGGTCACGGACTCGACCGACTCGAGAATTTCCGGGATCAGCCGGCGCCAGTGGCGCACGCTGCCCTGCATCGCGATACGTGTTTCGACGCCCGATTCCGGGCTCGGGCATCTCATCGCTCTGCATTTTCTCGTGGTGGGCACGGATGGCAACTGGTTTTCTGGTGGCAGATCGGACGCTTCGAACAGGCACGCGGCAAGGACCAGGACGGTCACGGACGGACCTCGCCGCACGCCAAGGACAGTTCGAAGCTCCGATCCGCCTCTTCGTGTCGTCCTGCGTGGGCGAGAGAGCGGAATTCTCGTGGCGACAAAGAGCCTCAGCAGTGCAGTTGATCGACGTGCAGCAATGCAAGGACCCTCCGATGAACCAGGCCACACCGTCACTCCTCGTTTGATCGCCGCGCTCGCCCGGGAAGGTTCCAGCGAACGCGCCGAGCGCTACCTCCGTCAGGCCAGCGATGTCCGTCTCCGGGGCGACGTGCTCGAAGTCGTCGCGCCCTCTCCGTTTGTCGCGGACCTCATCTCGCGCCGCATCGGTGGCGATCTCTGCCGCGTTGCCAGCCAGACACTGCTCGAAGGTCGCAAGGCCGAACTCCGATTCCGCATCTCCGAGGTCGCCGCCACTCCCGCGGCAATCGAAACCCACGCCCCGATCGAAGTCGCACGTCCGCGCGTCGTCGCCGCGCCGCAGCCGACCTCGCAGCAGCTCTCAACCCGTCACCGTCTCGATGATTTTCTCGTCGGAGTCTCAAACCGCCTCGCCCACGCCGCGGCAGTTCGCCTCGCCGAGGACGAGCATGTCGCATCTCTCAGCCCGCTCTTCATCCACTCCGCCTGCGGCATGGGCAAGACGCACCTCCTCCACGGCATCACCGCCCGCTTCCTCGAAAAGCACCCCGGCGCAAAGGTCCGTTGCATCAGCGCCGAGGCCTTCACCAACGAATTCATCACGTCTCTCCGCGCCGGCGCGATCGAGGGTTTCCGCCGCACCAACCGCCGCCTTGCACTCCTCTGCATCGACGACATCCACTTCCTCGCGAATAAGGAAGCCACGCAGACCGAGTTGCTGCACACGCTCGATGCCGTAGGCCTCGATCGCGCCCGCATCGTGCTCGCTTCCGACGAACATCCGCGCGACATCCGCAAACTCTCGAGCGCCCTCGCGTCCCGCTTCATGTCGGGCGCAGTTCTCCGCATCGAAGAGCCCGATCCCGCCCTCCGCTTCGAGCTCGCAATGAAGCTCTCCGTCCGCAAAGGCCTTAGTCTCGACGAATCGGGCGCTCGCGCTCTCGCCTCCGCGAACTGGAAATCCGTTCGCGAACTCGAAGGCCTCTTCATGCAGTTGCTTGCGGTCTCCCGCCTCATGCCGGATATGAGCGCCTCTGGCCATCTCGATGCCGGCGCAGTCCGCCGCGCCCTTGATGTCTCCGGCACACGCTCCGGTTCGCAGCCCGCCTTCGGCGCATCGCTCCGCCCTCGTCGCCCCGTTCCGATCACGCTGATCCAGGCCGAGATCGCCCGCCGCCTCCGCGTCGAGCACTCCGATATGGCGGGCAAAGGCCGTCACCCGCGGGTCGTCCTCGCCCGCTCCATCGTCGTCCACATCGCACGCCGTCTCACGACTCTCAGCTTCCCCGAAATCGCCCGCGCGATGAACCGCCCGAATCACTCGTCGGTCATCACGGCCCACAACCGCCTGCTCGGCCAACTCAAGGACCGCGTCGGCATTTCCTCAGCCGCCGCCGTTGCACTCGTCGCAAACTCCGACGACCCCGGCCGTTCCCGGCTCCTTGCAGAAATGAAAGTCGAGATCGGCCCCGACCTCGCCGGCCTCACTCTCCCCGAACTCTGCGAAAGCATCGAGCAGGAAATCATCCGCCTCGCCGATGCCGTGTGATCAACACCGTGTTTGGTGGCAACTCCCCTCCGGGCGGTGCCATAGCCCTTCTCTCTCTCCTTACGTTCTCCCCGGCAATCCTCGCCGGGGATTTTTGTTTCCACTCAGCCTGCCTGCTTTCCCCTCTACGCTCCCGCGATTCCCCGCATCCCAACGCCCCCCTCAACCGATACTCAAACCCATGTCGCACGCTCACGCCGAGATTCCCCTCTCCCGCCCCGACATCACGCGGATGGAGGAGGATCTCGTTCTCCAGGCTCTTCGTTCCGGCCGCCTCTCGATCGGCCCCATGGTCGAGCAATTCGAGCACGAACTCGCCGCCAAGGTCGGAACCCGACACGCCGTCGCCATCAACAGCGGCACCAGCGGCCTCCACCTCATCATGCGGGCGCTCAACATCGGACCCGGCGATGAAGTCATCACCACGCCGTTCAGCTTTGTCGCATCCAGCAACGCCATCCTCTTCGTCGGGGCAACGCCCGTCTTCGTTGATATCTGCCCGAAGACTCTGAACATGGATCCCGCGCAGGTCGAGAAGAAAATCGGCCCGCGCACCAAAGCCATCCTCGCTGTCGAAACCTTTGGCAACCCCGCGTACATGGATCAGTACGCGCAAATCGCCGCGAAGTACGAGATTCCTTTGATTGAGGATTCCTGCGAAGCCCTCGGCGCTGTACACAAAGGCCGAAACGCGGGCACATTCGGACGAGTGGGGGTTTTCGGTTTCTATCCGAACAAGCAGATCACCACCGGCGAAGGCGGCATGATCGTCACCGACGATGCCCGCGTCGCCGAACTCTGCCGCTCGATGCGAAACCAAGGCCGCCCGCTCGGCCATGCGATGGGTGGAGGCACCGCTTCCGGTTCGTGGCTCAAGCACGAGCGCCTCGGTTACAACTACCGCATGAGCGAGATCAACGCTGCCCTCGGCCTCGCTCAGATTCGCCGCCTTGATGAGATCCTGCAGAAGCGCACCGAAGTCGCCGAGTTCTACATCGAGCGTCTCGCCGGCAACAAGCACCTGACGCTGCCCACCATTGACGCTGAAAGCGTGATGAGCTGGTTCATCTTCGTCGTTCGCCTCAGCACCAGCTACACCCACGTCGAGCGCGACCGCATCATCAAGGGCCTCCGCAACCACGAAGTCGGCGCGGGCGACTACTTCCCCTGCATCCACTTGCAACCCTTCTATCGCGAGCAGTTCGGCTTCGAGCCCGGCATGTTCCCCATCGCCGAGAGCGTCAGCCACCGCACCATCGCGATCCCGTTCTACAACACCCTCAGCCGTCGCGAGACCGACCTTGTCGCTCAAACCCTCGAAGTCATGCTCAGCCGCGAGAACCTGATGCGGTAGGGTCGAGCCCTTGACCACCGATCCACAACTTTGTGGATTGCGAGTTATTCCAAGCCCTTCGCGGCAGGAAACGAAGCCTTTCCCGCCAAGAAATCCACCCCGGATCGCGCCTAGTATCACGACCCCACCCGGTGCCCCTTCGGCCCCGTTTACGGGTTCTCTTTGAGGTATTTCCCATGGCCAGGCAGTGCGATTTCACCGGCAAGAAGATCAGCAAGGGCATGAAGCGGGCTTGGCGCGGCCAGGCCGTCGCCAAGGGCGGCTTCGGTCTGAAGCCCACCGGCATCACCCGCCGCACCTTCAAGCCGAATCTGCAGGACATTGTCGCCGTCATCGACGGTCAGAACGTCCGCGTCGTCGCCTCGACCAAGGCCATCCGCACCGGTATGGTCACCAAGGCCCTCAAGCGCAAGTACGGCTACACCCGCACCCAGAAGGCCGCGGCAGCCCAGTAATCCATTTCCTCGATCGTTCCTCAAGGCTCCCTTCGGAGCCTTGTTTGTTTTTGCACCGATGAACGCATGTTCACCGAAGCGCGAAACTCGGTTGGACTCGTCGGGTACGCTTGATCCAACGCCAATGAAGTGCGACACCTGCGACAAGGAAGCGACCGTCCACGACACCATCCTCCGCGATGGAGCGTGGGTCGAGGTCCATTGCTGCGAAGCGTGCGCCGCCAAGCAGGGGCTCTCCGGTCCCGGGCCCACCCTCAATGAACTCCTGACCAACTTTGTCTTGCCGCAGGTCGCCGGCGAGAAGCCCAGGCCCAAAGCGACCAAGCCAAAATCCCCAACCTGCACGAACTGCGGCTTTACGTTCGAGCAGTTCCGCCAGGCCGGATTACTCGGCTGCCCCCAGTGCTACGCCACCTTCGAATCGCTCCTGCTTCCGCTTCTCGAGCGAGCTCATGAAGGCGCGGCGCAGCACATAGGAAAGGTCCCGCGCCGCCTCGCCGAGACCGGCCCCGCAAAATCGGAACTCGAAGATGCCCGCATCCTCGCCGCAAAACGCGAGCAAGTCGAACGCGAGCGTGTCATTCGCCGCCAGCTGGAAGACGCCGTCAAGTCCGAGCAGTACGAACTCGCGGCCAAACTCCGCGATCAGCTCCAGCAACTTTCCCAATCTTCCAGCGCTTCCAGAACGCACTAAAACCATGACCCAGCGAGGCGAAAACCCAAGAGGCAAAAAACCCGTTCGCAAGGACGATGCCGGTGACCCTTCCAACGGCGGCAAGAGCGAAGATTCAGGTTCAATCGGCAGCAGTGGTGGTGCAAACAGTGGCGGCGGATTCAACGGCATCGCGACCGCCGAATGGCTTACCAACGCTGGCGACTCCAACGACGTCGTGCTTTCCTCCCGCGTCCGCCTCGCCCGCAATCTCGCCGGTCACACCTTCGTTCACCGGGCAAACAAAGAAGATCGCGAACGCGCCCTGCAAGCCTGTCGCGATTGGATCCTCGCCGCCAACGTCTGCGACCGCATCATGTGGGTCGATCTGCACGAGTCACCGGCGATCGAGCGCAACCTGCTCGTCGAGCGTCACCTGATTTCCAAGCAGCACGCCAAGGGTAAAGCTGCCACCAGTGGGGGGGTCGCAACTCCCGCGGCAGAAGAGCCCCGGGCCGTCGCAGTTTCTATTCCCGATGAACGCCTCTCGATCATGGTCAACGAGGAAGACCACATTCGCGTGCAGATGCTGCGTGCGGGCCTCTCCCTCAGCGATTGCTGGCGCGATGCCAGCGCGATTGATGACAAGCTCGAAGCCGGTCTCGACTACGCATTCACGAAAAAGCTCGGCTATCTCACCGCCTGTCCGACAAACGTCGGCACCGGCATGCGCATGAGCGTCATGCTGCATCTGCCCGCGCTCAAGGTCACCGGCGAAATCGAAAAGGTGAAACGCGCGGCGACCGACATGAACCTCGCCGTCCGTGGTTTCTACGGAGAAGGCAGCGACGCCGTCGGCGACCTGTATCAGATCTCCAATCAAACCACGCTCGGAAAACCCGAAGGTGCCGTGCTTGCCGATCTCCAGGATTCGATCATCCCCGAAGTGATCCAGTACGAGCGCCACGCCCGCAACACGCTTCTCTCCAAGCGCCGCTCCGCCCTAGAAGATCAGGTCTTCCGCGCCCTCGGTGCGCTGACGCACGCACGTCTCATCGCCGCCGACGAGTCGATGCAACTCCTCAGCCTCGTCCGCCTCGGCGTCGTCCTCGGCCTCATCCCCGAACTCTCCGTTCAGACAGTCAACATGCTCTTCCTTATGGTCCAGCCAGCACACCTACAGCGCGTGCTCGGCAAAGAAATGGACCAGGAGCACCGCCGCATCGGCCGCGCCGCGATGATCCGCGAGCGATTGACGAAATAAGCCGGTTGCGATTCACACCCGCATTTTCATAGGTGCTATGCGTCCCATTGCGGACCTATTTCTCCCATCGCTTTGCGGGCTTCACGCACCTTTGTAATCTTGCACACGTGGACCCCAAGCCACCAAAATTCCCCTGGCCGCCAAACTCCACCGACCTCTCCGCGCCAGCAGAAAAACTCTCCGAAGGCGCGCAGTATCTCCTCACACACTCTGCCGATGACCTCGACCTCGAGGTCCTCACCGACGAACCCGCAGACGAACTCTCTGGCGATTTCGATCACGACCTCCAAACACCAAAGTACCCGCCCGGTTTTTCCCGCCTCTTCGAAGTCTTCGAGACCCACTTTCTCGGCCGCACCTCCGCACCTTGGCACATTCGCGCCGCGCACTGGCACCCCGATGAACCCGGCAACTACTGCCCCCGCTGTGGCACAACCTCCCGCCCATTCGAACTTGACACACTCACCGATCCCGCGACCTGTGTGCGCTGCAAGGACAAACGCCCCGCATGGGATCGCTTCATCCGCCTCGGCTCCTACCAAGGCGTGCTCGCACGCTCGATCCGCGAATTGAAGTTCTCTCGCTTCCGCGCGCTGGGTGAAAGCCTCGGTCGCGTCCTCGGTGAGAGCATCCGCAAAGAAGTCGAACTGCGCGAGATTGACCCGCGCCGCGTCATCCTCATCCCAATGCCCATGACTCCCTTGCGCAGGCTCTCGCGCGGCATCGATCACTCCCTCGTCCTCTCCCGCGGCACACGCCGCTCGTCCGGCTTCGCGATGCAAAGCCTGCTCGCCCGCCGCCATCGCCCCAGCCAGATCACACTTCCAGTCAGCGAACGCCGCCAAAATGTCTCCGGCGCTTTCTTCTGCCGCCGGTCGGTTCTGCAAGTCCCGCAAGATGCAGTGCTTGTGGTCATCGACGACGTTCGAACAACGGGTGCCACGATGTCGGAAGCCTGCCGGACCCTTCGCGTGGCTCTCAAAATGAGGGCTCAAACCGAGCCCAAAGGCCCAAACTCAAGCCGAACCGGCTTCAAGACCGAAATCTGGGCAGCCACGGCAGCCGTCGCACCCCTCCCCGGAGAGCGGGAAAGCGGCGAAGGCGCTTGAGACCGGCGTCGCGCAAGTCCATGCGTGGATGGAATTTGCAGCAATTTCGCGCCGGAGACTCTCCCCTGCGCTTGACCTCGCGGGGTGGCGGCTTAAACTCTCCCCCTGCCGAGAAATCGACAGGCCCATCCGCCGCGAAGGCGACGGACGGATATCTCTGACAATTGAACAGTTGGGGACCGCGCGAGAATGTGCGGCACGAACGACCGGATCACTCCGGGATGGCTCTGGCTTGAGCCTGTTCGTGTCGAACAATCGCCCGATCAGCGTGACACACGCTGGTACGGGTAAGCCCGCCAAAATTCACAGTTTGGCGTTCATTCTCGTAGTGGTTGAAAAGAGAAGGTGAAAACCTATCGATTCACGAGTTTGAAAAGAAACGCTGGATGATCTCCAGCGTGTCACGGACATCGCAAGATGGCCGTGGCGAAGACCGCCTCTGGTCGAGTCGGCTGGCTTTCGGGTCAGTGGATTCGGGCAGAGGTACTGGTTCAAACGCCCTTCTTTGAAATTCTCTGGTCAGTTCCGCAAGGGGCTGACTGGATAAAAGAAAATCAAGTGAAGAGTTTGATCCTGGCTCAGATTGAATGCTGGCGGCATGGCTAAAACATGCAAGTCGAACGAACCCGCAAGGGTGAGTGGCGAAAGGGTTAGTAATACGATCGAATGTACCCCGAGGTGGAGGATAGCGGGAAGAAATTCCCGGTAATACTCCATGATGTCTTCGGACCAAAGTTTTGGCGCCTTGGGAGCAGCGATCGTCCTATCAGGTAGTTGGCGGGGTAAAAGCCCACCAAGCCTTAGACGGGTAGCGGGTGTGAGAGCACGGCCCGCAACATCGGAACTGAGACACTGTCCGGACTCCTACGGGAGGCTGCAGTAACGAATCTTCCGCAATGGGCGCAAGCCTGACGGAGCAATGCCGCGTGCGGGATGAAGTATCTCTGGTATGTAAACCGCTGTCAGGGGGCAGAAACAATGATTGCCCCCAGAGGAAGTGGCGACTAACTCTGTGCCAGCAGTCGCGGTAATACAGAGGCCACAAGCATTAGTCGGAATCACTGGGCTTAAAGGGTGCGTAGGTTGTCCATCAAGTGTTTTGTGAAATCCCACGGCTCAACCGTGGAACAGCAGGGCATACTGATGGACTTGAGGCAAGTAGGGGCTGACGGAACAGTAGGTGGAGCGGTGAAATGCGTAGATATCTACTGGAACGCCGATGGTGAAGACGGTCAGCTGGGCTTGTCCTGACACTGAGGCACGAAAGCGTGGGGAGCAAACAGGATTAGATACCCTGGTAGTCCACGCTGTAAACGATGCGCACTGGACCGGTGCGGTTTTGACGCCGTATCGGTCGTAGTAAAAACGATAAGTGCGCCGCCTGGGGAGTACGGTCGCAAGATTAAAACTCAAAGGAATTGACGGGAGCTCACACAAGCGGTGGAGCATGTTGCTTAATTCGAGGCAACGCGAAGAACCTTACCTGGGTTTGACATGCTTGGATTAACCTCTTGAAAGAGAGGCCACGCCCTTTGGGTGGAACAAGCACAGGTGCTGCATGGCTGTCGTCAGCTCGTGCTGTGAAGTGTCGGGTTAAGTCCCTTAACGAGCGCAACCCCTGTCGTTAGTTGCTCACAGGTAATGCTGAGTACTCTAACGAGACTGCCGGTGTCAAACCGGAGGAAGGTGGGGATGACGTCAAGTCCTCATGGCCCTTACATCCAGGGTTGCAAACGTGCTACAATGGTGCATACAGAGCGACGCGAGGCCGCGAGGCGGAGCAAATCGCAAAAAATGCACCCCAGTTCGGATTGCAGGCTGCAATTCGCCTGCATGAAGTCGGAATCGCTAGTAATCGGAGATCAGCTACGCTCCGGTGAATATGTTCCTGAGCTTTGTACACACCGCCCGTCACGTCATGGGAGCCAGAAGCGCCCGAAGCCGCCCTGTTTCAAGGGTGTCTACGGCGATGCTGGTGACTGGGACGAAGTCGTAACAAGGTAGCCGTAGGAGAACCTGCGGCTGGATCACCTCCTTTCTAAGGGATTTCCTTAGACCAGATGAGTGTTTTCTACTCAGGACTATGTCTTGGTAGAAGCCTCCGAGAGCGATCTCAGTCTGGATGTCAACACATCTCTCGCCTGCGTCCCTCACCGGACGTAGTCGGACCTGGTCAAAAGCCAAGTCCTTGCGACCCCCAACTGTTCTTTGCATTTCCGGTAAACCCGGCAAAGCACCCCGCTCACAAGGCGGGGTGTTTTCGTTTTGACACACATCCCGATCGTTCTTCCGGTCGCCGCCTCGCTCCAATCTCCGGGCGGTCGTCCGATACGCTTAGCACATGCGATCGTTCCTGATCGTCCTCTTCCTTCCACTCCTTGCGGCAAGCGCCGCCTTCCCGTCTCCCTGCGGAAACGACTCGATCGCACGTTTCAACGACTCCGTTGATCGAGTTTCGCCTGATCAGCGTGTTTTCCCGGTTATTCTCGAGTTTCAATCCGCGCTCAGAGTTCCGGCTGATGGGGACGACACGACCAAGCTGCTCGCGCTCTGCCCGGCAGACGCTCGCTGGGGCGAAACGATTGCGCTTCTCGAAGTCAACGCGAAGGCGCTCGAAGTCCTTCAGTCCATCCGCGGCCGCACCGCGATGGGTCGCTATCAAGGGCCAACCGACTCCGTCACCCGTCCCAAACTCGATGCCTCGTTCAGCCCACTCGACGTCCACACCACGCATCTCGGCCCAATACGAACCGCGCATCGGTTGCTTTGGGCATCGGCTCGTCGCGCAAAGGAAATCGGCAAGCAGCAGGTCGCCGCGGACGCGCTCGCGATCAGCATCGAACTCGCGATTCTCACGGCCGAAGAGCAGATGCTCATTTCAATGCTCCAAGGGGCGATCTGTCTTGGAGATGCCGCGGAACTCGCTGGTCGAATCGTCGCCGCCGATCCTGATTTCTTCACCGCCGAATCCATGTCTCGCCTGGATGCCGCACTCGCCGGCGCACTCGATCGAATCAGATTCACCACCGATTCCGAACGTGCCTTGGTGGAGGATTTGCTGGATCGTTTGTATTGCTCTGATGGCAAGATTGCGGACGAGATGTCAGAGGCGAACGCATTCGAGTTTTTCCTCTACATGCGAAAGATGCTCGATAACCCGAATCCTCCAACGGAAGCCGATCGAGCCGTCTTTCGCGAAAAATACGGCAAGCTCGCGAGCCGCACCGAAATGCTCAATGCCTTGGATCAACTCTTCCGTCAGCACGACAAACTCCTGCGCTCAACTCTGGTCGATCCCTACCTGAAGCAAGTCCGCGAGTTTGAGGAGAAGTTCTGGTCCGGTCCGCCCGATCGTTTTCTTGTTCTTGGTGTTTTCTTGCCCGGTTTCGACAAATTGTGGCGCTCGCGCGAGCACGCATTCCTGCAAATCGAATCCGCCCGCCTCGCGCTCCAACTCGCGATCGACCGTCGCACTCGTGGCACATGGGCCGAGCCCGACACCAAACTCCCATCCACCAATCCTCCGCTCGATCGTTACACCGCCAAGCCCCTTCGTTATCGCATCGAAAACGGTCGACCGCTGATTTACTCCCTCGGCCCCGATCAACTCGATCAACAAGGCCGCCAAATCGATGAATTACAGAAACGCACGACACCCATCGACCCCAAGCGAGCGGGCGATATCCCGCTCTGGCCAAAACCTTTGTGCGACAAGACCGAAAACGACTGACGCTGGCGGTCGATGCATGTCCGGCGAACGCCGGAGGTGAATTCGCGCCGTGATATTTCGATACAGGCGCGAGGTGCGACGCCTTGCCAAACTCACGAGTCCGCGGGCCGCACTCACGAACAAATCAGCTCGTTGTAGGCGACGACAAACAGCACAAAATCCGCATCATCCACAAGCCCGTCCCCATTCACATCCGCCGGACACCCCGCCGGCATCGCCGGATCCGCGCAGTCCAGAATGTTGTACGCGCCAACGAAGACAACGAAATCGGAATCATCCACGAGTCCATCGCCGTTGAAGTCCGACGGACACGGCGCCGCCGACGGTCCCCAATCTGTCCCGCTCCCCGAGATCACCGTCGCGCCGTTCACTACTCCCGAATCGTTGAACACGCCTACTAAACCATCCCACGTCAATTCCGCATGGATCGTCGACGTGCTGTTCCCGCCCTGCCCGCCCGAACTCCGCTGCCCGGCGATGACCAGCGCATACACACCCAAATTGAACTGCACGCCAAACGTCAGCGGCACCGACATTGTCGTCACGCCATCAAAGCTGCGGCTGGTCGTCGCCCCGAACGACGCATGCCCCCAGCGCGCGTACTGATCGGTCGATCCGATCACATCCGATCCCCCGATGTCAAAGTATGGATTCTGCGCAAGGGGCTGATCGTTCTTAAAAGGGCCGACAATCAGATTGCCCGAGCCGGTCAGGCCGGTGGCGTGGATATTCCCCTTGCCCCTCACGCGGAAAACCAGATACCCGTTCCCTGTCAACGTCGGATGTGTGACGGTGAACGTCTCCTTCCATCCTCCGTTCGCAATCGCCGCGGAAAAGAACGCGTCGTCCGGAAAATGATCCGATCCATCCGCGCTCAGATATCCAAATCCAAACTTCGCCGATATCGAGTTCGAAAGATTTGCCTGGCTGTAGCTTGCCCCGACCATCGCGCTCCCGCTCGGCCCAAACGCCGCTTCCTCGAAATCCTGCGGCGTGCCCGTAACCGTTTGCAGATCGCCCCCCGGCACGAAATTCGCGTTCGTAAGCTTGAACGCCGCCGCCTGTCCGAATCCACCCGGAAACGGCACGGTGGTCTTTGAGATCCCGGCAACCGCATATCCGACTGCCAATCCAAGCCCACACACCGCCGCAATGATCTGTTTCTGCATAGACCCTCCGCTCAGAGTCTCGCAGCGCTGTCAAGCGCGGCCACTGTCCGGGCGCGGCACTCTCCGCAAACTCGCACTGTCACGGGCAAATCAAAGCGTTGTACGCACCAACAAACAACGTGAAATCTGCATCGTCAACGAACCCATCACCATTCACGTCCGCCGGACACCCGGCCGGCATCGCCGGATCCGAGCAGTCCAGAATGTTGTACGCGACAACAAAGATCGTGAAGTCCGAGTCATCCACGAATCCGTCGCCGTTGAAATCCGACGGACATGGCGCCGACGCCGGGCCCCAGTCCTTCCCGCTTCCCGTAGTCACGGTTGCGCCGTTCACCGCGCCCGCGTCATTGAACACGCCGACCAGGCCATCCCATGTAAATTCCGCGTGAATCGTCGCCGTGCTCGTGCCACCCAAGCCGCCCGAACTCCGCTGGCTGGCTCCCACAATTGCGTACACACCAAGGTTGAACGACACTCCAAATGTCAGCGGCACCGACATCGTCGTCACGCCATTGAAGTTGCGCGTGTCCGGTGTGCCGAACGATGCAAGCCCCCAGCGCGCGTACTGATTTGACGTTCCAACAACGTCCGAGCTTCCAACATTGAAATACGCGTTTTGCGTAATCAACGCGTCGTTCTTGTACGGGTTGGCAATCAGATATCCGGATCCCGTCAGCCCCGTTGTGTGAATGTTGCCTTGGCCACGCACACGGAAAACCAGATATCCGCTTTGCCCCGTCAGCGTCGGATGCGTCACCGTGAAAGTCTCTTTCCATCCTCCATTCACCGCAGCCGCGGCAAACGGAGTTGTATCCGGCGAAGCGTTCGACCCATCCGCGCTCATATAGCCATAACCGAATGTCCCCGCCATTGAATTGGAAATCTGGCCGCTGTGATACATCGCCGCGACCGACGTGTTTCCACCCACTCCAAACGCCGCCTCGTGAAAGTCCTTCGGCGTCCCCAGCATCGTTTGCAAATCAGCACCCGGCGAAAGGCTTCCGTTCGTGTTGCTGAACGCCGCCGCCTGCCCGAATCCGCCAGGGAATGGCACCGTGTTCTTCGAGATTCCCGCCTCCGCAAACCCGATCACCAGACCAAGACCGCACAACGACGCACTCAGTTGCTTCTGCATAGTTCCTCCATCTCAGATTCTCGCAGAGCTGTCAAATAAAAAGTGGGCGGCAGAGATGCTCCGGCTTTTGCCGCATCGGGCAAAGCGAAATGTGATGCCCAATACCATCCGAAAGCCACATTCAAAGATTTTCATTGGGGATTCGCTTCCTCCCCTGCGCTTCTATAAGAAAGCCCCCGCCAAAGCCCGCCCGAAGGGAGTCTCGCATGCGTTTCCTCTTTCTCGTCGCGGCAACCCTCCTCGCGATTGGGTTCGCGATCCCGGTCGCCCGCGCCCAACTCCTCGCCGACTCCATCGCCGATTTCTCCGGCACCCAGGGCTCCAAAAACTGGCAATACGGCTATTACTCCGGCTCTCTCACACCCGCATCCTTCCAGCAGATGACCGCCTTCTACGCAAACGCCTGGCATCGCGCCGAAGGCGGAGGCAACGCCTATTGGACACAGCTCTGGGATAACGGCGGCCATCCCAACGGCCCGATCACCGAGCGCACCCACGAAACCAACTTCGCCGTCCGCCGCTGGACCGTCCCCGCCAACTACAGCGGCAAGGTCCGCCTCTACGGCAACGTCTGGAAACAGAACACCGGTGGGGGAGACGGAGTCATCTGCCGCATCTTCATCAATTCCCAAGAGGTCTACACCGAACCCCTCGCCTTCAACACCACTTTTTTCTCGTACGCAACGTTCCAGTGCATTCATCCTTTCGACACGATCGATTTCGCCATCGATCCCGGCGCCAACGACTACTTCGATTCCACCCGCTTCGATGTTCAGATCTGGAGCGCCTTTGTCAAGCAGCCCGTCAGCGCATCCAGTTGCTCCAACGCAATGACCGAGTTTTCCGCCTTCTCCACGCACAACGATCCAATCCGCTGGCAATTCGAATACACCCCCGGCAACTGGAAAAACCTCGCTGTCAATTTCCAGCCTCTCGCCTGTGGCGGCAGAATCCGCTGCGATGCTCCCACCAACTCCACCGTCAACATCATCACCACCGGATGCGCCGGAACTTCAGGCATTCCCATCCGCTGCGCCTCCACCGGTAACTGCGGCACACTCTTCTCCGACGTCGCCACCCTCAAAATCTGCGCTGCCGATCTCAATTGCGACGGGTTCGTCGACGATGCCGACTTCCAGGTTTTCGTCACCGCCTACGACGCCTTCGTCTGCTCCGGCCCCGGCCTCCCCGCAAACTGCCCGTCCGATCTCAACGGTGACGGCCGCGTCGACGATTCCGATTTCCTCCGCTTCATCACGTCGTACAACACCGTAATTTGCCCCTGACGCGGAACCGTCTTCGTGGCACCGCCCTTCCGGGCGGTGTGCCTTCGCATTGTTGATATCAGGTCCGTTTCTTCCCGCCGCATTCAGAAGTGAGTGGGGGGTGGAACTCAAGTACACCCCGGGTGTACTTCAAGTGCTCTGGCAGCTCCCAATCCACGAAGTACCTTCGACTCGTGGCGCAACTCGCGCCACAAAAACCAGTCGAAAGGATTCCCACATGCAGATTTCAAAACGCCCGCTCGCCAAATGCACCGGCCTCTTTGCCATCGCCGCCTTCGCCGGCCTCGCCTCGCACGCCCTCGCCGATTTCACCGAAGGCTTCGAATCCACCATGCCCGGCTGGGAGGTCAAGAACGCCAGCAGCCCCTCATCAGCAAACACCTGGGCAACCACCAACGGTGCCGCCGAAGAAGTCTTCGGCGCGCACAGCGGCTCGCGCTACGCCTTCGCCGACGACACGCACACCGCTAATCACGGCACAATCAGCAGCTGGCTCTTCTTCCCCGTCGATGTCATCAAGAACGGCGACACCATCCGCTTCTGGACCCGCGCCAAATCCGAAAGCAATTTCCCGGATCGCCTCCAGCTCTTCCTCAGCTCCAGTGGCAACAGCACCGACACCGGCGCAAGCGACCTCACCACCGGCGTCTTCACCAAGCTCCTCGCCGAGGTAAACCCCACCCTCGCCGTCGGCGGCTTCCCCGACCAGGATTGGCAACTCTTCACTCTCACCATTGCCGGCCTCAACGCCCCGGTAAACGGCCGCTTCGGCTTCCGCTACTTCGTGACCGACGGCGGCAGCCTCGGCACCAACTCCGACTACATCGGCCTCGATGATGTCCGCTTTCGCAGCACCGTTCCGGCACCGGGTGCTCTGATGACGATGCTCAGCGCAGGAGCGCTCGCCACCCGTCGTCGGCGTTCGCCAACGTCGCAGACCTCAATAGACGGACGAAGCAAATAGTCCAATCCAGCCAAGCACGCACCATGGCAACACCGGCCTTCCAGCCGGTGTTACTTTTTCTTGCCTTCCATCCGTTGTGACGGACGATCGCTTCCCCAAATTGTGTCAAATTGCTAATCTGAAACAATGGAATTCCGCAGCCGTCAATCGAATCGACGACTAGCAACCCTCGACGAGATCACACGCATTTCTATTGTTTTTGCCGTGGTCGGTACCGTCATCTTCTCAATCTGGAAAGGCCGATTACCCGGCAGTTTCATCGGATCCGCAATGCCTCCGAGCCAGAAACAACTCGCCGCCCACAACGACGAATTCTGCGAAAGCCTCCTCCGTGGCCCGCACACTGCTGAAGCGCGTAAATGGTTCGCGGAAATGAAACCCGGCAAGCCCCGCACCGTCGGCGAATTTGAAACCACCTCAGAATCCATCGCCGAGATCGAGGCCTTTTATACAGCAGGTGCCGTTCGCGTCATGCTTGTCGAGATCGATGACTACGGCGGCATGCGCAATACGGGAAAGCTTGTCATCACTCTCCCACCCGAGCCCTTCGCTCGCGAGCAGGTTCTTGCTCGCACCAACAGGTGGGCCACCCAGAACGGCTTCGATGCGGATTCTGATAACGGACAGAAATACGTGTACGTAAGTCTCGACTAGGCGCCATCATTCCCGGCTGCCCTCCCCAACCACCTCACCAAATTCAAAACAAACTGCCTGTTCTCATTCCCCGCCGCATTCATTCCGAACTTCGTCCCCGTCTTCGCATCCACCTGCGCCGTCAGCATCGCCGCCTCGCCCAGCACCACAACTCGCCCCTTCCCATACTCCATCGCCAACCCCTGGCAATGTCCCGCGGCACTCTCATCCCGCGTCTCAAAAGTCGTCGTCGTGCTCGACCCCTTCGTCTCCGACTTTGATCCCACCGGCACCCGATCCATCGCCGTCCCCGAAAGTGCAAGCAACACCGAAGCCTCCGCCGGCCCGCTCAATGACTGCCCCGTAAAAGTCTCAACCGTCGACACCCGATCGCTCGCACTTTTCCCGCGCGTAATCGGATGCTCCATCAATCCCGTCTCCCGCGTAAACACAATCTGCCCCGTGTCGCCCGATCCCTTCCGCGCATTCGCCTCATCATCACACCACCCGCCATACATCGTCACGCCAAACGCCTTCGCGAGCGGCGCCGCCGCGGGCCCGTACGGATGATGATCCGCCACCAGCAGCAGCGATCCGCCGTCGCGCACCCATTTCTCGATTTGCCCGATCTCCGCCGCACTGAACGCCGACTCTTCCCGCTTCACCTCTCCCGTGGCATTCACAATCACCAGCACATCCACACCCTTCAGCCGCCCCTCATCAATCGTTCCCGAAGACGACTCAATCCTGCACCCATCCGCGCGCACCAGATTCGCAAACGGCTCATACCGCCCGCTGATCGAGTGCACATTGCGATGCCCGTGATCAAAAACGACTCGCGGATGCTTCGCGACAAACGCTTGCGCTTTCACGCTCGTATCAAACTTTAGATCCGCCCCGGGTTCTTTCAGGACAAACCAAGCCCCGATCGCACCCGCCGCGATCACAACCGGAATCGCCGCCGCCGCGCCCGTTCGCCAGGGAGTTCGCATACCGGTTTGTGGGAAATCGTCGCCATCGCTTTCGGAGGCGTCCTGCTTTTCTTGTGTCAGAAATGGGGCTTGGCAGCGTAAGTGTGGTGGGGGTGTAGGAGGCGGAGACGCGTGTTGCTTACGGACAAAGCAGCGCGTTATATGCAGTCGCAAAGAACACAAAATCCGTGTCATCGACAAACCCGTCCCCACTCAAATCCGCCGGGCAATACGCCGGCATCAAAGGATCCGAACATAGCAGCATGTCGTACGCCGCTGCAAAAAGAACAAAGTCTCCATCGTCGACAAATCCGTCATTGTTCAAGTCGCCCGCGCACGCCGGGCCGGCCAATTCCCAGGTCTGCCCCGCGCTCGCATCATTCTGATGGCCACCAAAGAGCACCGCTTTGCCACGTACAGAGTCAAAACACATTGCGTGGTAGTAGCGCGCTGAGGGGCCGGCGATGAGCTGCTGTGTCCAAACGCTTCCGTTCCATTCCCAAGTCTGGTCGCTGGCCATACCCGAGGGATTGAGTCCGCCGTGCGCGATGGTGACTCCCCTCGACGCGTTGTACGCCATGGCATGGAAAGAACGGACAAGTGCACTGTCGTTGCTGCGCATCGTCCAAGTCGCGCCGTTCCACTCCCACGTTTCTCCATTTGGTTGAAATGAACTGGAGGTCCCGCCGAGCAGAACGGTGACGCCTCGCGCCGAGTCGAACACCATCGCGTGCCCGCTTCGCGCCGATGGCCCGGTCGTAGCCCGCAGCGTCCAGATATTCCCGTCCCACTCCCACGTGTCGTTCCGGTAGTTTGTCCCGTCAAAGCCGCCGAAAAGAACGGACACATGCCTCACCGAGTCATACGCCATCGCATGAAATCCCCGTGCTGCCGGGCCGGTTGTGGATTTGAGAATCCAGGCAGTTCCGTTCCACTCCCAAGTATCGCCGAGAACGCTCCCGGTGTACGCACCGAAGAGAATCGTCACGCCCCGCGCCGAGTCGTACGCCATCGCATGTCCGCTTCGCGCGGATGGACCAGCGACCAAGCGTTGAAGCCATCCAAACCCGTTCCATTCCCACGTCTCGCCGTTCGGTGAGCTGAAAGAGCCCTGATTTCCGCCGAACAGCACCACCTTGCCGCGACCCCTGTCAAATGCGAGTGCGAGATTTGCTCTGGGCGAAGGGGCCAGCGTTCCATTCGAACGCAGCGACCAATTCGCACCAGTCCACTGCCACGTTTCACTGCTCGAAGCCATAAAACCGGTCTGCCCACCGAAGAGAACGCACGCGTCGCGCACCGCGTCATACACCATCGCATGCTGATAGCGCGGCGTCGGCCCGCTCACGGCACGCGGCGTCCAAGTTGTTCCGTTCCACTCCCACGTGGTTCCATCAAGATCGCCGCCTCCGAACATCACCGTGACATTGCGGCTCGTGTCGAATGCCATCGCGTGGAAGTATCGCGCCGAAGGCCCGCTGCTGGTACGCAGCGACCATGTCGCTCCGTTCCATTCCCACGTCTCGCTGCTGGCGCTCCCGGTACTGCCAACGAATCCGCCAAAGAGCACCGTCACATGGCGCACCGAGTCATAGCTCATGGCATGATAATGGCGAGCGGATGGTCCACTCACGATCCGTTGGGTCCACGCGATCCCGTCCCACTCCCAAGTTTCATCGTCACTTCCAAAGCCACTCGGTGTGCCGCCAAAGAGAACGGTCTTGCCTCTCGCGGCGTCGTACACCATCGCATGATTCAGGCGCGGTGATGGCCCGCTCACCAACCGCTGACTCCAACTCGTCCCGTTCCATTCCCACGTTTCGCCACTCGTGCCGTTGGGAGATCCGTTGCCTCCAAAGAGAACCGTTACATGACGAGCCGAGTCATACGCCATCGCGTGCCCGTGACGCGCGGACGGGCCATTTGCCTTGCGCAAAGACCAACCATTGCTACTCAATTCCCATGTTTCGCCGCTGTCGAATCCGCTGGAGTTGGTCCCGCCAAAGAGCACCGTGACGCCCCGCGCCGAGTCATACGCCATCGCGTGGTCGTAGCGTGATTGAAGAGGGACCCGTGCCCACTGGTACGTTTGACCAAAGGCAAGTGACGGCGCAAGAAGGCAGCACGCAAAAGCCCGCAACAAATAGTTTCGAAAGAGGAGCGTTGTCCCGCGCGCGACAACGTCCAACGCACGAGCGCACGAGCCAATCAACGAATGCATTCTCGGAAACTCCTTCAGGCGGCATCGCCGCTTTCCCCGTACCACAAACCACCCGCCGCGCCACGCACGAACGTGCCACTTGTCTGAGCCAGCAGCCTAACACGAGGCGTGATTCCCCCGTCGTACCGCGATCACAGTTGGCCGTAAATCGTGGTACAGCAAGGATTTAAAAACATCCATTCAAAATTCTCTCAAAAACCAAACAAAACCCTTTTACAAGTGCGATTCCATGGTAAACTATCCCCATGGTCGCGCACCTCCCTCAATCTCCTCCCGCTTCCCAGCCCAACTCGCAGGCCGCTTCGCCCGCCCCGTCACAGCTGGCCCCGGAAGCCCACGCCCCGGAAACCCAGACCCCGGATTTCGCGCCTCGTGATCCGCAGGAGATCCAGGCAGTCCTCGATCTCTTCACCGACCCCGACCTCTCCCTTCGCGACATCGCCGAAGAGAACAACACCACCATCCACGCCCTCTCCCTCTGGCTTGCCCGTCCCGATATCGCCGAGCAGCTCCTCGATCTCGAATGCGCCAGCGTCCGCCGCGCCCGCTTCAACATCTCCTTCGCTCTTCCCAAAATCGCCAACGCCCTCTCGCAATCGCTCGAGCAGGCCACCGCCGAAGCCGAGCACCTCGATCGCCTCGCCAAAAACTTCCCCTGTTTCACCCTCCGGCTCCGCTACCGAGAGAACATCCGCAAATCCGTCGCCCATCTCCTCCGCATCAGCGGCTTCGACCCGACCGCCAAGCACCGCTCCGAAAACGAGCGCCGCCGCCGCGACGAACAAACCGCCCGCTGGCGCGAACGCGTCGGCCTCAGCATGCTCGACACAATCCCAAAGCCGCAATCCGAACAACCCAATCCAAAATCGGACTCGCCTTCAGTTCCGCACTCGGAGTTCCCAGTTCCGCGCTCCGAAAATCCGCAATCCCAAATCCCCAATCCGAAATCGTCCCCTTCTTCACATCCGCCATCCGACATCCCCCATCCCACATCTCCCAACTACATGCTCATCGCCGCCGACGAGCACGGCCGCACCAACATCCGCGGCCTAACCATCCCCCCCGAACTCAACCAGCCCGGCATGCCCTTCACCCCCGTCTTCGATGACCCATCGGACCCCTTCGTCCCATCAGTCCTCTCCACCTCATCGAACCCGCCCGAAAAATCACAAGCCCCCGACATCGACGAGGACCACGGCGATGAACACGACGACCACGATGACGATGCCGATCAAGATCCCCCCTTCGACTTCTCCAACTTCTCCATTCTCTCCACCCGCATCCTCGCCGCGCTCGAACTACTCGGTCCCGAACTCACCGACGTCGAAGTCGCTCATGGCATGATTCTCGTCCAGCGCACAATCGACGAACTCGGCAAGGAAATCGTCGGCTTGCCTTTCGACAAAATTGTCGAGAAGGTCAGCGAGCGTCTCTTCAAGACGCCTCGAACCCAGGCTCCGCCGTTCATCTCATCCGCATGAGGCATTCGACTTCGCGCACGCGTCGCGAAAATGCCCCTCATCCAAATGCTTTCGGCCATCCTTACCTCCAATTCGCTCCCGCAACGCACCCGACTCGCCCGCGAAGCGGACCCGCCGCCGTTGCCAGATGCGCGGCATCTGGTTGCTCTTCGTCCAATTCGTTCGCCCATGAAATGTGCGGGCGTTCAATGCTCGCATCACCAAAATCCACAAACTTGTGGATTCAACTCGTCACTCCCTTCTCAAAGTGTGCGCAACTTCCACGCGTGTCTTTATTTACTTCCCCAACTTCACGCCTCCAACACCCGCACCCCGATTTTCACGTGCGGTTTCTGAAACGCCCTGTAAGCTGTTTCAGCTCTCCGTTTTTCCGCTTGAGCAGCGTGAACCTGCCGCGCATCCCCTCCGCGGCACGAAGGAAATCCTCCATGCAACGTTCGATCGCTCGCACCTTCTGCGTCATCGGCGCGCTCTTGCTCGCCGGTTCCGCCTCCGCGCAATCGCTCCGCCCCGGAATGGGCGCCATCATCTATTCCGGCGGCACCACCTTCCGCGTCTGGGCCCCTAACGCAACGGCGGTCTCGGTCGCCGGCACGTTCAATGCCTTCTCAACCTCCGCCAATCCGCTCGTGAGCGAAGGCAACGGAAACTGGTCCGCCGATGTCGCGGGCGCCGGCGCCGGACACAACTACCAGTTCTACGTCACCAACGGCGCCAACAGCTACTGGCGCAAAGACCCTCGAGGCAGGGAGGTCGTCAACAGTGCCGGAAATTCCATCATCCGCAACGACTCCTACGCCTGGTCCGACTACGGCGCAACCACCACGCTTTTCACCGACGGCTTTGAATCAGGCACTCTCGGCGCGTCTTGGGCCACCTCCGGCTCCGGCCCCTTTCGCATCGCATTCTCCACGACCTACAAGGCCGCCGGCACCCGCGGCCTCACCTTCGACAGTTCCGTCAGTGGCACCTACGAAACGAGTCAGCTCACGCTCACCCTCAACTGCGCCAACTACGACGAGTTGATGCTCACCTACAAGATCCGCAACGTCGGTGACGAAACCCAGTCGCAGGACGGCCTCTACATCTCCAACAACGGCACGACCTGGACGAAAGCCATGGGCTTTCCCTCCATCAGCGGTTCCTTTTCCACCTACACCGTCGACCTCTCTCAGACCGCGATGGTCGCAGGCTACACGCCGGGTTCGGCGTTCAAAGTCCGCTGGCAGCAGTACGACGATTCACCTCTGTCGAGCGACGGCATCGCAATCGACGACGTGTCGGTGACCGGCAAGCCCAAGACCAATTTCACGCCTCCGAACTGGAACGAAATGGTCATCTACGAGATGCACGTTGGCACCTTCAACGACACCGCCGGCGGCACGCCCGGCACGTTCACAACCGCGATCTCAAAGCTGAATCAACTCCAGGCCCTCGGCATCAACGCCATCGAAGTCCTCCCGATCAGCGAGTTCGCCGGCGATTTCTCCTGGGGTTACAACCCATCCGATCCCGACACCATCGAATCCATATACGGCGGCATGGCCGGTTACAAGTCATTCGTCGACAACTGCCACCAGCGCGGAATCGCCGTCATCCAGGACGTCGTCCACAACCACTACGGCCCGAGCGACCTCGGCATGTGGCAATTCGACGGCTGGAACACCGGAGGAAAAGGCGGCATCTACTTCTATCAGGACTACCGCTCAAGCACGCCGTGGGGCGACACGCGTCCGGATTACGGCCGCAATGAGGTCCGTACCTACATCCGCGACAGCGTGCTCTCCTGGCTCCAGGAATATCGCGTCGACGGCCTGCGCTGGGATTCGACCGTCAACATCCGCAACACCAACAACGGCGTCGGCACCGACATCCCGGACGGCTGGAGCCTGATGCAGTACTGCAACAACGAGGTCGATGTCCAGAATGCGGGCAAGATCTCGATCGCCGAAGATCTCCAGAACAACGACTGGATCACCAAGACCACCGGTGCCGGCGGCGCAGGCTTCGATAGTCAGTGGGATGCTCAGTTCGTGCATCCGATTCGCGACGCCGTCATCAACGCAAGCGATGCCGGCCGCAGCATGACCTCCGTCCGCGATGCCCTCACCCACAACTACAACGGCAGCCAGACCCAGCGCGTGATCTACACCGAAAGCCACGACGAAGTGGCCAACGGACACTCCCGAGTCGCCGAAGAAATCTGGCCCGGCAACGCCGGTTCATGGGCAAGCAAGAAGCGCTCGACCCTCGGCGCCGCCATGGCCTTCACCGCACCGGGTATTCCCATGATCTTCCAAGGTCAGGAAGTGCTCGAAGACGGCTTCTTCGCCGATACCGATCCCGTCGATTGGACCAAGCTCACGACCTACGCCGGCATCCAGACCATGTATCGCGACATGATCCGCCTGCGTCGCAACTGGTTCGATACCACCCGAGGACTCCGCGGCAACAACATCAACGTCCATCACGTCAATGACACCAACAAGGTCATCGCCTACCACCGCTGGCAGAACGGCGGCGCGAAGGACGACGTCATCGTCGTTGCGAACTACGCCAACACCAGCTACGCCAGCTACAACCTCGGCTTCCCCCGCGCCGGCACCTGGAAGGTCCGCTTCAACAGCGACTGGAACGGCTACAGCGCCGACTTCGCCAACACCAACTCCTACGACACAACCGCAAACGCGGGCGCCAAGGACGGCATGAGCTACAACGGCAACATCGGAATCGGCCCCTACACCGTCATCATCCTGTCGCAGGACAACTGATGCCGCGCAACTGAATCACGTCTGACACCCGGCCGCGCCGAAAGACGCCGCCGGGCCTTCCCGATCTTTGAAATCCAAATACCTTTGGCGCACGCCTCTACGAGCCCGACGCGCAAGCGAGGGCACAGTTGCTCCGTTGCCGGCAGAGCACTCCCGATCCATTCTCCGGCCCATTCACACACACACACACACTCTCTCTCTCTCTCTCTCTCTCTCTCTCTCTCCGTGCTCTCTGTGCGCTCTGTGGTAAATCTGCCTTTCACAATTCTCAAAATGGTCTTGAGAAACGCCGCCCACTTTCTCGCTTCTTTCCAAAAGAGAGAACCGCCGATGCTGTGGGGCCGATACCCCGCGCCCGGCGGTTTTTTTCGCGCCGAATTGCCGCATCATCGCTTCGCACAAAAACACCCCGCCGCGTGATCATCAACAAGCCCGACCGCCTGCATATACGCATACAGAATCGTTGAGCCCACGAAGCTCATGCCCCGTTTCTTCAGGTCCTTCGAAAGTGCATCAGACTCCGAAGAGCTCGCCCGAAAGTCCTTCGCCGACTTCGGTCGATTCACCTGTGGCTTGCCCCCGACAAACGACCACACGTACGCGTCGAACGACCCGAATTCCTTCTGAATCGCAAGAAACGCCCGCGCGTTCTTCCGCGTCGAGAACACCTTCAGTCGGTTCTTGATGATGTCGCCATCCTTGAGCAACTTCTCAAGCTGCGCATCAGTCATCTTCGCGACCTTCACCGGATCAAAGTCCTTGAACGCGGCCCGATACCCCTCGCGCCGCTTGAGGATCGTGTACCAGCTCAAGCCGGCCTGCGCCCCTTCAAGAATCAGCATCTCGAAAAGCTTCTGGTCGTCGTGCACCGGCCGACCCCATTCGTGGTCGTGGTACGCGATGTAGTCCGGCTTGTCCTTCGGAACCCAGTGGCAGCGCTGCTTCTCGACCATTCGAGACGTTACGCAGACTTGGCCCGCCGAGGCACCGGCATGTGCCGCTCGATAAGATCCATCACCGCCGATCGCGCAACCTGCGCCGCGTCGTCGCGACCATGCACGTGCCGCAGCACCAGCGTGCCGTCAAGCAGGATCGTGAAGTGATCGGCGAACTCATCCGGGTCCTTCGCACCCGCCTTCGCGGCAAGATTCCGGAAGTAGTCACGAGCTTTCCGCTTGTGCTCGGCACCCGCCTTGTGAATCGGGCTCCGCTTGTCAGAGAACTCCGTCGCCACGTTGATGTACACGCACCCGTGGAAATCCGGGTCGTTGAACCACTCGTCGAGCACATCGAAGAACGCGATCAACTGGCCGCGCGGATCATCGCCCGCGATTTCCCGCACCCCCCGCTCCATCGCCTGCGTTTCCCACAGGTCGCGAGCAAGCACGCACGCAAGAACCAGATCGTCCTTCGCTTCAAAGTGTTTATAGAACGTGGTCTTGGTCACGCCCGCGTACTCAATGACGCGATCAAGTCCGACAGCCTGAAACCCTTCGCGATAGAACAATTCCATGCCCGCGGCAATCAAGCGATCGCGCCCCGTCGTCGGCAACGGCGGCTGCCCGAGCAGTTCGACCACGCTCCGAACTTTGGTACCCCGGTCCATCAGTGCAGTTGTAGGAATGTTCATGCTCCTTCGCTTTCGCCACGCCTCACACCGTCGTTCACGGCTCCTCGCGGCAGCTTTCCCTTCTCACCCATACGCATGATTCTTCGCATTTCTCCATCCGCCGGGGCCCAAAGGGGTGTACTCGTGGTCAACCCCCTCAACAGCCCGAAATGTGCCCCATCGCGGCAAAAACGCGGTTTCCGAAGTTCAGAGTCTTGCGCGAAGTGGGGGTGCACCACGAGTGCTCTGTTCAGATGGCTGGTGGAAGGCATCATTCATCGTGACGGGAATGGACCCGTCGAACAGGGAGAAAAAGGATATGAAAACGCAGGAAGCAAAGTCCGTACTCGCGCCCGCCTCACCGTCCGTGGTCAACGGCATCAACGTCGTCGCACTTCAGAATTGTGCGGAAGCCGTCAAGAAGAATGCCGCGGCCGGCAAGACGTCGTGGAGAGTCGCCAGCGAGTGGAAGGGCGGAACGCGTGCCGATCACAACGTCGATGGTTGCTCGATCGGCGGCAAGTTCGTGCCCCGCGATTTCACGGTCCGCAGCGATGAGCCCGAAGAACTCTGCGGCACCAATCGCTTCGCCAATCCGCAGGAGCTGCTGATGGCGGGACTGAACGCGTGCATGATGGTCGGCTATGCCGCCGTCGCCGCGACGATGGGCATCACGCTCACGAAGCTCGAAGTCGAGACAAAGGGTGACATCGACCTTCGGGGCTTTCTCGGCATCGATGCAGCCGTGCCCGCCGGATACCGCGGCCTCACGCAGACCGTGCACATCGCCGGCGATGCAACCGACGAGCAGTTCGCGCGATTGCACGATGTGATCCGTGCAACAAGTCCGAACTTCTACAACATGACCAAGGCGATCCCGCTCGATTCGCGCCTGGTCGTGGAAAAGTCGGGCAAGTAACCGAGTCTGTGAGGAAGGGAGCTTTGGTGGTGTAGAACCGCGCGGCGGCTCGAGAGGGCCGCCGTTGTCTTTCGATCAACGTGGCGGCGGGCTCTGCTCGAAGTACATCACACTCGCGTTCGGCGCGGTCTGCTCGGCGTTCCACTGGAGAAGAATCGGTGGTACGTCCGCGTACTCATGCCAGATTTTGATCGGACCCCAGAACGATTTCTGCCAGCGGGGGCGGTAGTTCCAGTTGTGGGGGAGCACGAAGGGAGAAGTGCCGGTTTCTTCGAGTGCGGCGGCGAAGCCGGCCTGATCATTCAACGGTGCGCGGAAGACCTGATTGCCTTGGCGGTATTCAATCGAGGAATCCACGGTGCGGACGAGGCGGGTCCAGGCATCGAAGATGGGGCGTGCGGCTTTGGTGAAGAACAGAACGCCGGTGTTGTATTCGACGGTGTCGCCGCTCATGCCCTTGTAGCGGCGGGCGAGCGGGCATTCGCAGATGACGCAGGCAAGGGAATGCTTGACGGCCTTGTCGAAGCCGAAGTCGAGGCGATCGAGGACGACGGTGTCGGTATCGAGGTAGAGAGTTTCCTCGAAGGGCGAATAGTCCATCATCGCGGCCTTGTCGAGGAAGTTGCTGGTTTCGGGGAGCGCGTGGATGTGGACGGGGAGCTCGGGATGGAATTTCTTCAGCGACGCGAGCGAGCGCTCGATCACCCTGTCGGCCTTGGTGCCCCACTTGAGGTAGAGGACTCCTCGCTTGTCGGACATCGGTTCGCTGCTCCTGATTCATTGGATTCGGCTGAATTGCGAGCGGACAGTGTAAACGCGAACAGCGCCCGTGAGGCAAATTTCACAACCGCGCGGGGCCGGTCGTGGTAGATTACTGGCTCACGCGGGCTCCATCGCCCTCGGGAAGGAAACTCCGATGCCCGATCCGAACCAGCCGCCCGGCTTCTCGCGCCGTTCCTTTATGAAGACCGTCGGCGTCTCGGCCACAGTCACGACGCTGTCGGGGCTGGCGGAAGCGCATGCATTGGCTCGAGAGCAAGCCGAAGGCGAGGCGCTGCAAGGTCCGGGCCCTGTGAAGATGAAGTTCACGGTGAACGGGAAGGCTTCGGAAGTTTCGGTTGAGCCTTCGACGACGCTTGCGGAAGTGCTTCGATACAGCCTTGGGTTAACAGGCACGAAGATCATCTGTGATCGCGGGGCGTGCGGCGGTTGCTCGGTGATTATCGATGGCAAACTGCTCAATGCGTGCATGACACTGGCGTTTGATGTCGCGGGCGCGAAGATCACGACGGTGGAGGGGCTGGCTCAAGGCGGGAAGCTCGATCCGGTGCAGGAGTCGTTCCTGCGGCATGATGCGCTCCAGTGCGGGTACTGCACGCCGGGCTTCATTGTGGCGACGAGGTCGTTCCTGAATGATGTTCCCAAGCCGACGCTGGATCAGATCAAGAAAGCGCTTGGCGGGAATATCTGCCGCTGCGGGACGTACACGAACATCTTCAATGCCACGCTCGAAGCGTCGGGTCAGGCTCCGATCATGGACCAGAAGGGAGTCTCGTGATGGCGAGCGACACTGCGGTCTCAATTCCAACCAATATGCCGACGACCAACCGGCCCATGAATCTGGGCCAGTCGATGGACGACAACACCTCGCGGCTGGACGGCGTCGCGAAGATCACCGGCGCCGCGAAGTACTCGAGCGACATGATCCTGCCGAACAGCCTGTTTGCGCGGTTCGTGCGTTGCCCGTTCGGCGCGGCAAGTCTGGAAAGCGTGGATGATGCTGACGCAAAGAAGATCGATGGTGTGATCGAGATCGATATTCAGCCCAAGGAGTGTCAGTACGACGGCCAGCCGGTCGGTCATGTGGCGGCGAACTCGCCGATGCTGGTCGATCGCGCGATCAAGGCTCTGAACCTGAAGTGGAAGAAACTACCAGTCAAGACGCAGATCACGGACACCGTGAAGGAAGAGATCGCCAAAGGCGACGTGAAGGATGCGGATGTGACGTTTGCCGCGGTGTACTCGACGCCGGTGCAGACGCATTCCTCGCTCGAAACGCACGGGGGCGTGGTTGATCATCACGGCGACAAGGCGACGGTGTACGCATCGACGCAGGGCACATCCTCAGTGCGCGACGGCATCGGCGAGCCGCTGGGTCTGAAAGCATCTGATTTTGAAGTGATTTGCGAGTATGTGGGTGGTGGGTTTGGCTCAAAGCTCGGCGGCCCGGGCAAGGAACTCACGCTCGCGGCAAAGCTGTCGCAGAAGTTCAAACGTCCCGCGTATGTGATGTGCAACCGTGCCGATGAGCATCTTGATACCGGCAATCGCCCTTCGAGCATGACGAGCGTGCAGATCGGGCTGAAGAAGGATGGATCGGTTGTGGGGGGAGAGATTCTCACCTACGGCGGTACGGGAGTCGGCAAAGGCGGCGGCGGTGTTTCGATTCCGTCGGGCCGATACAACTTCCAGAACGTCAATAAGAAGCACACGGATGTGAGTTTCAATGGTGGGGGACCGCGTCCGTTCCGTGCACCGGGTCACCCGCAGGCGGCGTTTGCGGAAGAATTGATGCTCGATGAAGCGGCGGCGCTGATCGGGATGGATCCGTTCACGTTCAAGCGCAAGCTTGTGAAGGATGATGTCTATCGCGAGATGATGGACATGGGCGCAAAGCTGATCGGCTGGAGCGATCGCAAGGAAACCGGCACGCAGAAGTCGGCGATGCGAACTGGCTATGGGATCGGCACAGGGGGTTGGGGGAGTGCAAACCCCGGCGGAAACGCGGAAGTTGTTATTCACCAGGATGGCTCGGTCGAGAGCCGGACGGGAACGCAGGACATCGGAACGGGCCAGCGCACGACCATGGGGATCTGCACGGCGGATTCGATCGGGATTCCGCTGAGTTTCGTGACGGTGCAGATCGGTCGATCGACGCTGCCACCTGGACCGGGTTCGGGCGGCTCGGTGACATCGCCGACGACGGCCCCGACGATGATGGCGGCGGCTGCTCAAGCCAAGGGCAAGCTGCTCGACGTGCTCGCGAAGGGCAGCGGCGGCGATGCGAACGAGTTCAGTGTGAAAGACGGCGTTGTGCTTCGCAAGGGCGAGAAGTTCCTGGCATGGAAGGACGCGTGCGCGAAGTTGACACCGGACGGTGTGACCGGATCGGCGAGCACGGGCGACGGGGGCAAGGGGAACTCGCAGGGTGTGCAGTTCATCAAGGTGGTGGTGGACTGCGAGACGGGGATTGTTCATCCGAAGCACGTGATCGCGATTCAGTCGTGCGGCAGAGTGATCTGCCGCAAGACGGCGGAGAGCCAGATCATCGGCGGCGTGATCCAGGGGATCTCGTACGCCATGTTCGAGAACAAGATTTTGGATCGCAACAACGGCGCGATGGTCAATCCGAATCTCGAGTGGTACAAGATTCTGGGCCCGAACGACATGCCGCACATTGAGCCGGTGCTCTGGTGGCATGGGCAGACGGGCGTGAAGTCGCTGGGCGAGCCCCCGAATATCCCGACGGCTGCGGCGCTGGCGTGTGCGGTGTATAACGCGATCGGCGCTCCGATTCGGCACTTGCCGATGACGCCCGACAAGGTGCTGAAGGCACTCGAAGGAGCGGCATCATGAACAGCTTTGCGATTGCGCAGCCCAAGTCGTACGAAGATGCTTCGACGCTGGCGAAGGACAAGTCGTACCGGCTTGCGGTGATCAAAGCGGGCGGGATCGATCTGCTGGACCATCTCAAGGAAGGCTTGATCGATCCGGATGTGCTGATAGATGTTCGGCGCGTTCGTGCGGCGGGTGCGAAGGCCCCGATCGATGTCTCGGGCGACACCGTTCGCATTGAGGCGGGCACGACGCTGGCGGAGATCGCCCATTCGGCGGAACTTGCGAAAGCTGCTCCGGCGCTGGTGTATGCGGTCGAGAGTGCCGCGTCGCCCCAGGTGCGAAACGCGGCAACGGCGGCGGGGAATCTGCTGCAAAGGCCACGCTGCTGGTATTACCGCAATGAGCAATTCAACTGTTTGAAGAAGGGCGGAGCGACGTGCTTCGCGGTTGAGGGCGAGAACCGGTATCACGCGATTTTCGGCGATGGGCCGTGCCACATCGTTCATCCCTCGAATCTTGCCCCCGCGCTCTGGGTGTGCGATGCGACGGTGCACATCGTCGGAGCCGAGCAGCCGAGCATTCCGATTCGCTATCTCTATCACACGCCGGACAAGGGAGTGCGGAGCGAGAACAACCTGCCCCCCGGCGCGGTGATCACGCACATCACGTGCAAGCCGGCAAAGGCGAGCGGGTTTTATGCGATCAAGGAAAAGCAGTCGTTCGACTGGCCGGTGGTCGCGGCGGCAGTCGCGCTCGAACTCGATGGCACAGTGATCAAGAGCGCGGTTGTGTGCGCCGGCGCGGTCGCGCCGATTCCTTGGGAACTGCGGAATGTGGCGAGCGCGCTGCGGGGCGTCGATGTCGCGGACGACGCGGCCTTGACGAAGGCGTGTGCGGGCGCGTCGGCCGGAGCGAAGCCGATGACGGACAACGGGTACAAGGTGAAATTGCTGCCGGTCGCGGTGAAGCGGGCGGTGTTGATTGCCGCGGGACGAAAGGCGGAGGTGGAATCATGAACTTCGACGCGCCGTTGAACATGAAGCCGTGCTGCCTGAACATGCGGCACAAGATGATGTACTGCGATCCGCGGCAAGCAACGCCGGGATTGATCGATGCGGATTCGGAGACGCGGGTGTTGCTTTGCGTGTTGACGCAGGAAGTGCTGGGGCCAGACGACAAGCCGGTGGGGGCGAAGCTGTGTTCGCCGGATCGGCCGTGTTATCGAGGGGCGGCGAAGCCGGAGACGTGGGCGGAGCCGCCTCGAGGTGAGCAGGCTTAGGGGCGGGGCCGGTTGACGGGCTTACGGCGCTTTGCGTTCGATTTTGACGTCTTCGAACACGATCTCGGGGCCGGTCCAGAACCAGTCGAGATCGATGTTCTTTTCGGCGGCGGACGCGGAGGGGCGGAAGATGAGGTCGACGGAATCGTCGTTGAGTTCGTCGCTGTTTGAACTGATGCCGTAGCCGGCATCGCTGCCCTGAACAAACGAGATCTGGCCAATCGGTACCAACTTTCCCGCGTTTGGTCCGCTGCGAATCCGGGCGAAGACATCGAAAGCGAGATTGGCGGGCGAACGACCAGCGTTCATCATGAGCAGGATGGAACCGCTTGAATCGCGCTCGAGTGGTTGGCGCTTGAGCGACTGGCGGATGGTTGGGGCGAGCGATGGATTTTCGCGGGCTTCCACGAGGACTACGTCGGCAGGAACGATTTCGACTTCGTCGGTGAAATCCTGGTCCCAGGAGCCGATCGTTTTCTCTCCGCTCTGATCGAAGACGTCAAAGTGGAAAGTCAGCTTCATCGGCGCTTTCCCGATCGGCGCGTCGATCTTGATTTGCTGCGATGTTGCGACTGACCCGTTTCCGGAAAGCGTGGTTCTTCCGCCGAAATGTTTGTTAGTGAAGAATTCCTTGTCGTCGCCGAGCGTGCCTCGGAGGATACCGTAGCGGATTTGCGTCTGCGAGCGTGGACCGGCCCAGAGTCCGAGCTGTGGGCCGATGACAGTGATTCCGAAGGTTGACTCGGCGCCCTGACGCAGCTTCTTTCTATGGCGGTCAAGCGGAACGATGCTGTAGCGGACGTAATCGGTCCATTCGGTATCGGTCACTTTGTCATGTGCGCGGGCGAGTTCGAGCAGATCGCTCCAACCTCGATTCCAAGTGGCGGAAGGCGAGCGGCGGAGCGTGACGGCGGTCTTGGCGAGATCCGTGAATTGAGCGTCGGAGAGAGAGCTGGCGCGGATTCGTCTTTGCAGTTCTTTCAAGGCGGCCGCAGAGCGCTTCGGTGCTCCTTGAAGTGCTTCGGCTTTCAGCAGCCAGACTGGTTTGTACCAATCGAGTGAATAACCGCTGGAAATTGTCGCAGTTCCGCCCAAGAGAACCGACAGCAACACAAGTGCAAGACCCGGCGCGAGCAACCAGCGTGGCCGCACGCGCTTGGGGACAATGGCCTGAGGACGATCGAGAGAAGCACCGCACTCTGGACACAACTGCACGTTAACAAGTCCGGCGAGATCGAAGCCGCAAGCGCGGCAATGCCTGCTTCCTGCAATTGCCTGGCCTCGATACCAAGTGATTAATAACACCACTCCCGCGGATGCGAGAGCGAGCAAGGAGAATGTGAAGAAGAACGCAAGTGACATGTGACCCGCGCACGCGTGGGTCGTCGCGTGCGCGGGTCACATGTTAACAGTTCGGAAAAGTTTGATCGAGAGTTGAGACTTGGCGGATCGAAATTCTGAACTCGATCAAGAAGTCCGCCGGCAAGACGCCGGCGGACTTGGGACGAGTCTCCGGTTCACACAGACCCCGGAGACAGGGGTGGGGTCACCGGTCACAGAAATCACATGGGCTTGTTGTCGCCCTTGTTCTTGTCGCTGCGATGGCCGAGGTCATCTTCGCCGTGCTTGGCGGATTCGGCGTCGCCCTTACGAACGGCCTGGCCGATACCGGTGGCGGCGTCTTCGTCCTGTTCGGATTCATCGCGGCCGCCACGCGAGTCATTGCCCTTGGTGGGCGTTCCGTGCTTCTGGCCGATTTCATCCTTCATGGATTTGGACTGGCCGCCCTGAGCCGACTGCGACTTGCTCTGCTGTTGCTGCTGCTGGGTCGAGGTGCCGCCCTTGCCGGAGTCGAGTGCGGAGCCGGCGTTCTGCGGGAGCTTGCCCGGCTCGCCCGAGGGGCGAGTTGGGTTCACTTCGCGGCCGCCGTTCTGCTGCTGGCCCTTTTGCTGACCTTGCTGTTGGCCTTGGCCCTGCATGCCGCCCTGTTTGCCCTGATCTTTATTCTGATTGGGGTTATTGTTCGCCATGATCACAAACTCCTTGAAAAACGGGGAAGCGAGTTAGGTCGCTTCGCGATTCTGGAAAAAAGGGACTGAAAAGACGCCGCACGTTCTTCGCGCATTTCGAAGAAGGTCTAGCCGCCGACGCAGCTCTTGATGAGGAAGAAAAGAATGATGAGAGGGATGGGCACGCCGAGCAGCCACAGGAGGATTCCGGTGCGAGCCTTGCCGGGACGGCTCGTTCGGAAGTTCAGCTTCTCCGTGGCGGTATTGCCCGCTCCGTGACTTCCAACCCTCTTTATTCGGACGACATTTTTCATCCCGCTCCTTTCGTCGCGTGCCCGCCTTTGCAGGCAGGGCGCATCAACACAAGTACATTCCCGCGCGGGAGTGACGGGGTTGTGACCCTGCGATAAGGTTTCGCTCATCGCCGCCACGCCCGAAACAGGCGTGTTTTGCGGTGAAAACGCTTGCAGGAATGAACTTAGCTTCCGGTGCGCACGCCGCGCTGTTCGGCGTGGCGGACGATGTTTCCGGTGGCGAGATAGACGATGTCTTCGGCGACGTTGGTCATGAGATCGCCGACGCGCTCGAGTTCGCGGCCGATGCGGTACATGTACATGCCGATGGTCATCGCGCTGTCGGTGCGCCCTTCGGCGCGGATGAATTCCTGGACTTCTTCGAAGAGCCGTCGATCGAGCTTGTCGATGACTTCATCGGAGCGGACGAGCGAGCGTGCGCCTTCGACATCTTCATCGAGGACAGCGCGGAGGAGCTGGTGGCACATCAATGGGACGCGCTGGGCGAGTTCGTTGAGCGCGGTGGGCCAGCGGGGCGCGCCGGGTGACTGCTGGGCGATCTTGACAGCGACCTTGGCGATCGAACTGGCGTGATCGGCGACGCGCTCGATATCGGAGTTGACCTTGAGGACGAAGGTGATGGCGCGGAAGTCGCGGGCGAAGAGGTGATGGAGCGCAAGGATCTCGTAGCACTCCTGCTCAATGGCCACTTCTTCGGCATCAACACGGTCGTCCTGCTTGCGGACGGTTTTCGCGGCATCGATATCGAGCTTGAAGAGCGCATCGACGGCGGCGTCGAGCATGCCCATCGCGATGCTGGCTTCGCGGACGAGACGACGCTTGAGCGCGAGGATGCGGCGCTCGTAGGTGAACTTGTGGTCGTCGAGGGATCGCGCGCCTGGTAGCGAGGATTCGGAAGTGCGCGACGAATTGGGGTCGGATTCGGCCATTTGGTGTTCGTGCCAGTCTAGTCGGGCGCCGAAAGAGAGGTGGCAGAAACATCAGGCGAGAGCGCGACGGATTGCCGTGAGGCTGGCAAGCAGCGCAGGGATGCCGTCGAGCGGGAGCATGGTGCTCGAGTCGGACAGCGCCATGGCGGGATTCGGATGGCACTCGATGAAGACGGCGTGGACGCCGGCGGCAACTGCTGCCCGCGCTAAGAGCGGCGCGCGATCGGGGCGGCCGCCGGTTTGTTCCCCCGCGCCGGGGAGCTGCGTGCTGTGGGTGCAGTCGAAGCAGACTGGGGGCGGGGCATCGACGCCCTTGCCTTTGAGGTCGATGAGATCGCCAAGGCCGAGGAAGTCGTTGACGAGGCGGCCGTAGCCGAAGAATGTGCCGCGCTCGGTGGACATGGTGTTGGAGCAGCCGGATTCGGCGAGCTTGCGATGTGGGCCGGTCATCTCGCCGGGGGAGAGGAACTGGCCTTTCTTGACGTTGACGGCGCGGTTGTGGGCCGCGGCGGATTTGCCGGCGGCGAAGAGGAGGTCGGTCTGGCGGCAGAGGAAGGCGGGGATCTGGAGGAGGTCGACCTGACGGGCGGCGGGCTCGGCCTGCTCGGGAGCGTGGATGTCGGTGGTGCAGGGGACGCCGAGTTCTTTGGCGATCGAGGCGATCCAATCAAGGCCTTTTTCGAGGCCGGGGCCGCGGGGCGAGGAGACGCTGGAGCGGTTGGCCTTGTCGAAGGAGGCTTTGAAGATGTAGGAGAGGCCGTGAGCCTTGCAGGCGTCGCGGACGGTGCGGCCGATCTCAAGGCCCATCTCGCGGGATTCGATCACGCAGGGGCCGGCGATGACGGCGAGGGGGAGGTTGTGGCCGATGGTGATCGGGCCGACTTGGCAGTTACGCGGCATGCGGAGATCGTAAAGGGCCAAATGGCCAAAGTTCCAAAGGGCCAAAAAAAGGCAAGGTCAGACACCCACGGCCGCGGGCGCGGTGACTTTGCGGCCTCGGGGGCCCATGGCGAGGAAGTTGGCAAGGAGCTTGGGGCCTTCGTGGGTCAGGAAGCTTTCGGGGTGGTATTGCACGCCTTCGACGTGTTGCTTTTTCTGGTCGGCGAAGATGCGGCGAAGTCCCATGATGACTTTGCGCTGGCCACCTTTGCCATCGTCTTCGAATGTCCATGCGCTGACGACCCAGCCGTCTTGATCAGGCGCGGGTGGCGGCGGGACAGTTTCGGGGAGGACGACGAGCGAGTGGTAACGCGTGGCGACGAACGGATTGCTCATCCCGACGTAAATGCCCTTGCCGTCGTGATGGATCTCGCTGGTCTTGCCGTGCATCTGGATGACGTGACGGGCGACGGTCATGCCGCTGCCGTCGGCCATGCATTGATGGCCGAGGCAGACGCCGAGAATCGGAATCTTGCCCGCGTAGGACGCGATGACGGCGCCGCTGACGCCGGCTTCTTTCGGTGTGCAGGGGCCGGGAGAGATGATGATGTGCGAAGGGCCATTACCGCCGTCGAGCGAGGCGATGGCGTCGGGTGTGATCTTGTCGTTGCGGATGACGAGGAGGTCGCGATCAGGCTCGAGCGTGGGGTCGATCTCGCCGAGGCGCTGGACGAGGTTCCAGGTGAAGGAGTCGTAGTTATCGATGAGGAGGATCACGGAAGAGGGTAGAAGGGGCGGTGAGGGAAGGGACAAAGGGACAGAGGGACAGAGGGGCAAAGGGATAGAACAGCAGATTGGCAGAGCTGCAGAAGGAAATCGCAACGCTGGTAGCATGGGTTTGGGCACTGGAGGAACACCACATGACACGGGCGAAGAAGCACAGTTGGAACGAAGTCACGGTCGATCGGCCCATGGACAAGATCGGGCGGCGGCGGGTGATCGGGGAGCGGATGATGATTTCGCGGGTGCATCTGGCGAAGGGGTTTGTGGTGGCTTCGCATGAGCATGAGAACGAGCAGTTTGCGGTGGTGCTGTCGGGGAAGATGCGGTTTGGGCTTGGGCGCGAGGGGACGAGCGAGCACGAGCAGATGATCGTTTCGGGGGGCGAGGTTTTGTGGCTGCCTTCGAACTTGCCTCATTCGGCGGAGGCGATGGAGGACACGATCATTCTCGATTTGTTCAGTCCGCCGAGTGAGAAGACGGGTGTGGACAAGCGGTGAAGCGAAATGGCAAATGAGAAATGGCAAATAGCAAATAGCAAATAGCAAATCAAGAACGGGCTAGTGGCCGGTGGAGCCGAAGCCGCCTGTGCCGCGGGCGGTGGAGGACAGATCCGAGACTTCGGTGATGGTTGCGTGGGCGACCGGTGAAATCACGAGCTGCGCGATGCGCATGCCGTGGGTGATCTCGAAGGCCTCGCGTGAGAGATTGATGAGCGCGACGCGGAGTTCGCCCCGGTAGTCGCAGTCGATCGTGCCGGGTGCGTTCGGCAGGCCGATGCCGTGCTTGGTTGCGAGGCCGGAACGGGCGCGGACTTGGCCTTCGAAACCGGATGGGATTGCAACGGCGAGGCCGGTGGGGACGAGTGAGATTGCGCCGGGCGCGAGTGTGATGTTGCTGTCAAGGCAGGCGCAGAGGTCCATGCCGGCGGCGCCTTCGGTTTGATACGAAGGGAGTGCGGCGCGCTCGTTGAGTTTCTTGATTTGAAGGGTCGGTTGCATCGGGGCAGAGTAGGGAGATTTGGAAAGACAAACAGCGCGACTGGCACGCGCCGAATTACATGCGTGAGCCAACGACTCGCTCCCACCCCCTGCCCCCTCCCTCGGGGAGGGGGTTTCAGCGCGGCGTCGAGCACGCTACGGGTTCTTTCTTGGTGCTACTGCGGGCGCCGGCGCGGTGCGTGGCGGCGTTGAGATCCTGCGATCGCGAACGACGACGTTTGTTTGCAGGTCGAAGCGCTTGAGCCACGAGAGGGGGGATTTCACTGTCGGGTCGCCGTAGAGCGGGGCGAGCGCGGACGGATTGAGCGGGGGCGTTGCCCCGGGGGAGATGATCGCGGCCCAGAGGCGGGCGCGGTAGATCTTGCCTCCGGCGAGATCGGGTATTGGGTTTGCGACGATGCCGAGGACGTCGGAGGTGACAGTGGCGGAAGACGGTGTGTTGAGCGTGCTTGAGCGCAGTGGTCGAACTGTGCCGCGGGAAGCGCTGCCCGTCATCGCATCGGAGAGCACTTCCCATTTGCCGGCCTTCAGGATGGGCGTCGGATCGTCGTCGTCGGTGATTGATTCGAGGAAGATTGCGATGCGGTCGCGCGGCAGGCGGCGGAGCTCGAGGGCCTGAATGCGGAGCGGTGCTTCGCGGCCGGTCATGACTGTTGATGGACCGGTGAGCTGGAAAGCGAGCGATTGCTCCATGAACATGTCGGCGGCTTTGCGGGGGGCCTTGCCGCTGAGGACTAGATTTTCGAGCCAACTGAGCGCGGCGTAGTCGCGGAGCTGGTTGGTCGCGGAGAGTTGAAGGATTGGATCGGCGAGCAGTTGAGCCTGCTGATCGGTGAGCGTGCGCTTGCCGAGTTCGCGCCAGAGATCGACGTCGTAGACGAGGCGGTCATTGAGTGATGCCGCGGCTTGAGAGACGATCCACGATGTCGTCATCTGGCGGCGGATGAACGCACGGCTGACCTCGAAGCGAGGTATGGGAGCGAGCGTGAGAATGAAGAGCAGGATGACGCCGGCGGAGATGAGGCGGGTGCTGCGGGTGATCTTGCCGCGCACGAGGCGGTGTGCCCAGATGCCGGCACACTCCGGGCAGCGGCGGGGAAGACTCGTGTCGACGATGTGGTAGTTGCAGCGCGAGCAGTGAAGCGTGTTGCCGATGCGGCGTGTAAAGCCGGAGTAGAGGAGACGCGCTCCCGCGAGGCCGGAGAGAACGCAGAGCGTGGCGTTGGGAGGGAGGAGTCGGCCGGGGGGCGTGATGAAGATGTAGAGCAGGATTGCGCCTGAAGCGCCGAGCAGCCAGAGAAGATCGTCGGCGGAATCGTGCGCGGGGCGGAGGAGTTGATCGCGGATGAGCCACTGACGCCAGCGCCAGATTCCGAAGACGCCGAGGACAATGCCGCAGGCGGCCCAGGTTGGTGCTGAAGGGTCGTTGCCTCGGAAGACGCGGCCGGAATCATCAAGCGCGAGGATGATGCCGATGAGCCAGAGCGCGAGCGTGCAGGGAATGAGCCAGACCGCGTCGCGCTTGGTTAGCGCTGCGAGAGAAGCGGGGATGAAAGCCCGGTGTGTGAATGTTGCCGGTGCATCCACGTGAGCAGACTACGGCGGATTGCGCCCCGGCGTTCGCAGACGACAGGCGATGGGCAATAGAAAAGGCCGCTTGAAGCGGCCTTTGGGACTTCGCAATTGGTTTTCCGGGCCGGCCCTTGGGGTTTAGCTCAGGCCGCCCTTGAACTTCATCTTCTTGGCCTGCTCGCGCATGCGACGCAGGGCAGGTGTTTCCTTGAGGATCTCTTCCGGGGTACGGGTATCGCGCGGGGGACGGCCGCCGCCACCTCCGCCACCGAAACCGCCTCCTCCAAAACCTGCACCGCCACGAGAGCCGGCGGAGTTGCCTCGGCCTCGGCCGCCCCCCGGGCCACCTGCACCGGGGCGACCGCCCTGGCCTTCGCCGGGGCCGCTGCCTTCCTGGATCTTGATTTCGGGGAGGGGTTTGAGGGCCTTGATCGAGAGGCTGACGCGGCGGTTGCCTGCGTCAATCTTGAGGATCTTGCAGCGGACGATTTCGTCAACCTTGAGGGCGTCTTCGACCTTGCCGATGCGCTTGTGATCGATCTCGGAGATGTGGACGAGGCCATCCACGCCGGGAGCGATCTCGACGAATGCACCAAACTCGAGGAGCTTGGTGATCTTGCCGGTGACTTCGGCGCCTTCGGTGATTGTGTTGACGGCAGTTGCGAAGGGATCGCCCTGGACCTGCTTGAGGCCGAGGCTGATGCGGTTGGCTTCGAGCTCGACCTTGAGGATCTTGACGGTGACGCGCTGGCCTTCCTTGACATGCTTCTCGACGGCTTTTTCGCCAAAGCCGGACTTGTCGTAGGAGAGGTCGGAGATGTGGATGAGGCCGTCGACGCCACCGATGTCAACGAAAGCGCCGAAGGGCATGATCTTGCGGACGATGCCTTCGACGGTCTGGCCTTCAACGAGGGTCTTCTTGGTTTCTTCGGCGAGGCGCTTGCGCTCGGTGTTGAGCACGTCGCGGCGGGAGAGGACGATGTTGCCCTTGCCGACGCGTTCAACGCGGACGATCGAGCAGCTCATCTTCTCGCCGACGAAAACGGAGAAATCGGCGACGCGATCGAGAGCGACCTGGCTGGCGGGCATGAAGGCGCGGTGGCCGGCGACTTCGAGCTCGAGGCCGACTTGTTTTCCGTCCTTGCCGGTGGCGACGCCGGTCACGCGGCCTTCGACGACTTGGCCGGACTCGAGGAATTCCCATTCGGCCTTCTGCACAGCGCCGGGACGCGAGCAGACGAAGAGGCTTTCGCTCGCTTCGTACTTATCGACAACGACTTCGATCGAGTCGGCGACCTTGGGGACGTCGGTATCGGAGAATTGAGCGCGGGGGACGATTCCGAGTTCCTTGGGGCCGAACTCGAGGAAGATATCGGTGGGGCCGACCGAGACGACCTGTCCGGTGCGGTGTTCGCGTCCGGCCTGCACGAGGCGCGGGCCACGGATGTGGGCCGGGCGGCCTCCGGAGAGACGCTCCTTCTCCGCCTTCTTCGCGGCCTGATCGGCGACGGCATCGGCTTCGCGGTCGAGCTGCGCCATTGCGGCATCGATCTCTGCGTTGAGCTCATCGGTGAGCGGATCGCCGGTGATGGAGGAAGAAGTGATTTCGGAGTTGGGTTGGGTTGACATGGGGGTGACGCAAACACGTGAGACCCGATGGTTCGCGAACGCCGGTTTGGGCAGATTCGCCCCGCGCGCGGGTCAAAGGACGCGCAGGAGTCTGCGCGCAGTGCGCAGGGCCAAGAGTGTAGCGTTCCTGCGTGAATGACGCGTTGTGGGATATCGGAACTGGGGCGGCAAGCGCGGTGGCTTACAGAAGGTATGAGATGCCAAGGTGTGGAGGTGTCAAGTGAAAAAAAGCCGCGGCTGCAGCGGCGAGATGACAGCGCCGGCACGTTTGCGCAATGATTGGGAAAGTTCGCGGTCGCTTACTGCATCGTGCGCTTGATAGCGTCGACGATGCGCTGGGCGGTGCGGACGTTGGCGAAGCCGGCTTCCGCGTCGATCGCGGGGCGGCGGCCGGAGCGGATCGCGCCGATGAATTCCTCGATCTCGGCGACGATGGGCTCGGCGTCATCGACCGTCAGAGGGTCGATATTGACGAGTTCGGGCCACTTGAGGCTGGTGAGATCGGCGCCGGAGCGGAGCTGCTCGCGCATTTCGCGCATCTGGGGCTCGTTGGCGATGCGGCGGATCATGATGCCGCTCTTGGCGGCGTAGTCGATCTTGATGTACGCGTTCTCGCCGGTGATGCGGGTGACACGTTCGGTCTTGAGCGCGAGGCGGCTGGCCGTGATGTTGGCGACGCAGGTGCCGACGGGGCGGCGCCAGGTGAGGCGGGCGTTGCAGACATCTTCGTGATCGGTGATCACGGCGACGCCGGCTGCCTGCACGTCATCGGGTTCCTGTCCGCCCATGAGCATGAGTACCACGTCGAGATCGTGGATCATCATGTCCATGACGACGCCGACATCAACCGAGCGGAAGGTCATGGGGCTGACGCGATGCACTTCGATGAAGCGCGGGACAACGTCCTGCCCGCGATTGGTGGCGTTCTGCATCGCGCGCATGATCGGGTTGAAACGCTCGATGTGGCCGACCATCAGCGTGCTGCCGGTGCGGTCGGCGATGTCCTTGATCGCGCGGGCATTTTCGACGTCTTGCGCGAGGGGCTTCTCGATGAGGCAGGCGACGTTGGCCTTGAGGAGCGGCTCGGCGACGGCGCGATGGAATGTGGTGGGAACGGCGATGCTGACGGCGTCGACACCGGCCGCGATGAGTTCTTCGACGGTGCCGAAACCCTTGGTCTCAAACTTTCCGGCGATCTCGGCGCGGCGGGTCTGATTTGCATCAACGACGCCGACCAATTCGCAGCCCGAGAGCTTTGAATAGACACGGGCATGGTGCTGGCCCATTCGTCCAACGCCCACCACGCCGCAGCGGATCTTGCGGCCCGCGAAGCGATCCGCGGGGGCGTTTACCTCGACGGGAGCTGTGTGGGCGGGAGCGGACGTACCCGGGAGCGTGACGGATGGTGTCATGATGGTGAGCGTGCCCCGGAAAGAAGCCTTATTGAGCGAGACCAGCGAGAGCAGCGGCCAGATCTTCCTTGCGGGTCAGACCCACAAACTTCTTGGCAACCTCGCCACCCTTGAACAGGATAATCGTAGGAATGGCGGTGATGCCGTACTTGACGGAAACCTGACGGTTCGCGTCGGTGTCGATCTTGCCGATCTTGACCTTGCCGGCGAACTGCTCGCCCAGGGCCTCGATCGTGGGGGTCAACATGCGGCAGGGCATGCACCATTCGGCCCAGAAATCGACCAGGACGGGGACCTGGCTCTTGATGACTTCGCTGTCGAAATTCGAGTCCGTGAACGTCTGAACATTGGCTCCGGCCATGAGGGTCTCCTTGGGCGTTCCCAGCTCAATGCTACACACCGCGAAGAGGCGGGGAAGCTTGGGACGCGCCATGCGTTCAACTTCTTAGATGCCGGAGCGAATGGAGGGATTCAGGGCCGGAAAATCGGCATTGTCGCCCATGCGGCACGCAGTGCGAGGGCGACGGGACCGACATCATGGACCCGGAAAACGCGTGCTCCAGTTTCGAGGTGGAGCTTTGACAGAGCGAGCGTTCCTTCGAGGCGTTCGGAGGGATCGGAATCGCGCCCGAGACTGATGCGGCCAACGAAGCTCTTGCGTGAAAGACCGCTCAGAATCGGACGGCCGAGATCCAGCAGTTCGCCGGTTCGATGGATGAGCGCGAGGTTTTGCTCGACGGATTTACCAAAGCCCAGGCCGGGATCGAGCAGGACGCGATTGCTTGAAACGCCGGATTGTGTGAGTGCCGCGAGAGTGCGGCTGAGGAAATCTTTGACGTCAAGCACCACGTCGTTGTATGTCGGGCTCTTCGCGTATTGATCAGAGAACTGGTCGCTTGGTGGCGGTCGGAGGCGGTGCATCAGCACGTAGCCTGCGTGTGTGCGTGCAAGGAGAGCGAGCATCGCGGAGCGGTCATCGCTGAGGCCGGAGACGTCGTTGATCGCATCGGCACCGGTGTCGAGCGCGGCGGCTGCGACTTCGGCGCGGGTGGTGTCGATGCTGATGGCGACTTCGTCAAATTCGCGGCGTGCCCGGAGCGCGGCGATGAGGGGCACGGTGCGGCGAATTTGCTCGGCGGGGTCCACGGATGCGGCACCTGGGCGGGTGGATTCGCCGCCGATGTCGATGATCGCGACTCCGTGCTGAAGAAAGCCGGACGCGGCATGGAGACCGGTTTCAATCGTGTTGTGCTTTCCCCCGTCCGAAAAGCTGTCGGGCGTGGTATTCAGGATCGCCATCAGCGCTGGTTCGCTGGTGCGGATGATGCGGGAGTTGGCGAGATGCCAGAGATGCACGGGTGAATCGTAGAGGAATGCGGATTTGAAAAAAAAGGGCGCACTTGATGTGCGCCCTTTGAGCGAATCGGTTGTGTTTCTTGAAAACCGCGAAGGTCGAAAACCCTCCCTTGTCCCAACCCGTGTCTCAGGGAGGGGTGTTAGAAGCGGGGCTTCTCTTCTTTCTTCATGTCTTCCTTCTCGTCACCGTCTTCGTCGTGGCTCTGCGCATCGCGGAACTGCTGCATGACGTCGCCGATGGTGCTGATGACCTGCATGGGGGCGTGGAAGCGGAGGTGCATGCCGCCGCCATCGCCGGTGATGCCGACGGCCATCGGGGGCACATCAGCGGGAACCTTGAGCTGGATCGGCATGCCTGCGAAGGACATGCCCATCTGCGCAAGGTCGAAGAGACTCTTGGTGCCGATCAGACCACGGGCCCACGAGCCTTCAGGAAGCCCCTGCACTGCAGTGGCAACGCCCTTGTCACCCGAGATCGTGCCCTTACCGGTGGTGGCATCGATCGCCATTTGCATCACCTGCGTATTTGGGGAGTAGGTCACGATTGCGGCGTTCTTGGTCGTGGCGATGTTGCCGCTCATCTGGCCGGTCGCGCCGAAGATGAACATGTTGACCATCGCCATCTGCGAGGCGGCAGGGTCGTTGGGGTCCATCTTGGGCTTGAGGGTCCAGCCGTCGAGCTTGATGCCGCCGACTTCGGCGGCGTTCGGCGTGATCGTGGCTTCCATCTTCATCGGGCCGTCCATGTTCTGGGTGGCCTTGATCTGGTCGACGAAGATGGCCTTGAGCGCGGCGGGATCGCTGCCCCGGGCCTGGTAGATGCCGCCACTGAAGAGGCCGGCGCCGGCGAGCATGGCGGGTGAGTAGCCCCAGACGAAATCGACGCCATCGATTTTGTCGATCGACTTGGCCAGATTGCGGATACCGGCGGACTGGCTCTCGAACATCTTGGGCGCGGTGTCGGCCTGCTTGGAGGCGGGCTTGTCCGGGTTGGCGGCCTGGCGCTTGGCTTCGTCCTTCGCGGTCGTGAGCATCTTCTCGGTGATGTCCGCGGCGTTGCGAATCATCTGACGCGTGCCGGGGTTGCTGGTGTCGGCTGAGACGGCGAAGAGGAAGGGCGTCGCCGGAAGCGACGCGAGCGTGGTGTCAGCCTTGCCGGTGCTCTGGAAGAAGCCGGCGATCTGGCTCTTGGGCTTGAACTGAGCGCCGAGATCAACGGTGAGCCCGCCGTCGCCCAGGCCGATGCCGGCAACGCAGGTTTGAGCGTCGCGGTTGTAGGCACGGACGACTTCTTCAACGGGGGCGATAAACTGCGAGACGACTTCGGGCGAAATCGGGCCGAACATCGGGTTGGAGCGGCGGCCGCCCTTCTTGGCGTCGGCGACGGCGCGATCGATCTGCTTGCTGAACAGCGGGGCGATCACATCCCAGTTGGCGACCATGAGAATGTCGCTCGCGCCGGCGGCGCGGTTGCCGACAACACCCAGAGCCTCTTCGTGCTGCTTGAGCATCTTGTCGCCGGGAGTAAACGCGGTGACGGCCTCTTCGACCGGTCCGAAGATCACCCAGCCATCGCCAATGTCGCGGACGAACATCGGCATGTCGCCGAGGCCTTCAACCTTGGAAACCTTCGCGGCAGGATCTCCGCCGAGTTCGGTGACGAGCTGCTTGTAGTCGGTCGTCTGTGCGAGAACAACGGCGCGTTCCATCGGGTTGTTGTGATCGTGGTCACGCGGGCCGTCTTCATCGCCGTCCTTCTTCGCTTCATCCTTCTTGGCGTCTTCAGCGGGGGGAGCCATGACGACGAGCGCGAGCGAGCCGTCCTTCTTGAAGCCCTTGGTGCCGCTGAGTTCTTCAACGAAATCATCGAAGTCTTCCGTGTCTTCGGCGTGCAGCTTCTCGGCGTAAGCCTTGATGCGTCCGGCGGTTTTCTCGAAGTTGTCGGTGGCGATGACGAGCATCGCGTTCTTCGGGACACGATTGAGCGCGGCGGGAACCGCGGCGAGCGCCTGGCCGGCGAGGAGCGTGAGCACCGCGATCGGGGCGGCGAAGAGATTGCGTTTAAGGGCGAAGGCGGAACTGGTCTTCAGTGCGGACATCGGCGTTTCCTTTTTCGGGTGCGACTCGTGATCGGCGCGGGCGAAGTATAGAGATGCGGGCGCGGAACCCCCTTCCCTGCCCGCTGTGCTGCGGAGGCTTGTTGGGAATGGTGCGAGCCGGATTCCGTCAGGCGGCGGGCTTGGATTCGGATTGAGGGGCAGAAGCCGGAGCATCCTCTTCCGACTCGTCGTCTTCTTCGGCCTCGGATTCGTCGTCGACAGAGTCAATGGCTCCATCCACAAGCTCGGCCGCTGCCGATGCTTGTGGGGCGGCTGGTGCAGAAGCGGCTTCACCGTTGAAGAGCTGGGCCTGCTCGGCTTCCTTCGCGGGCCATGCGATGCCCTTCTGGGCGGCTTCTTCCTTGGCCATCTGCTTCATCATTTCCCACTCTTCGATGGTGATGAGCACGTCGCGGGCGACCGAGCCCTTGTGGTCGGAGATGATGCCGGCGATACCCATCAGATCGATGAGGCGGCTGGAGCGGGTGTAGCCGATTGCCAGACGGCGCTGAAGCAGCGAGACGCTGCCGCGACGGGATTCGAGAACGATTTCGACGGCACGTTCAAAGAGCGGATCTTCCTGCGCGGCCTTGAGGCTGGCGGAGGAGTTGTTCTTGCTCTGCATGAAGCGTTCTTCGTCGCTGAGGTTGCTGAGGCCGCTGCCTTCTTCGCTGGGCTTGCGCATGACAAGCAATTGACGCTCGAAGGTGGGCGTCGCCACTTCCTTCATGAACTTCACGACCTTGCGGATCTCGCTGTCGGTGACGAGCGTGCCCTGAGCGCGGCTGAGATCGTTGCTGCCCGGGTTCAGGAAGAGCATGTCGCCGTGGCCGAGGAGGAGCTCGCCGCCCTTGCTGTCGAGGACGATGCGCGAGTCCATGCCGCTGGCGACCTTGAACGAGATACGGCAGGGCATGTTTGACTTGATGAGACCGGTGACAACGTTCGCCTGCGGGCGCTGCGTTGCGAGGATCAGGTGGATGCCGACCGCGCGGGCTTTCTGCGCGATGCGGATGATGTGGCCTTCGACGTCCTTTGCGGTCATCATCAGATCCGCGAGTTCGTCGATGATGAACACCATGTAGGGGAGCTTGCGCGGGATGCGTGCGGCCTCTTCATCGCTCTTAAGGCCCATACGCTCCTTGAGTTCTTCCCAAGGCAATTCGTTGTAGCTGGCGATATCGCGGCAGCCGGCCTCCATTAACAGCTCGTACCGCTCGTCCATCTTGACCGTGGCCCATTCGAGAATGGCCGCGGCCTTGTTCATTTCGGTGACGACGGGGCACATGAGGTGCGGGATGTCCTTGAACTGCGACATCTCGACCATCTTGGGGTCGACGAGCACGAGCTTGAGTTCGTTCGGCTTCTTGGTGAAGAGGAACGACATGATGATCGTGTTCATGCAGACCGACTTGCCCGAGCCGGTGGTTCCGGCGATGAGCATGTGGGGCATGCGGGTGAGGTCGGCGATCAGCGGCTGACCGGTCGCGTCCTTACCAAGGAACATCGGCAGCTTCATCTTGCCGAAGAGCTCGGTCTTGCCCATCAACTCCTTGAGGCGGACCTTTTCCTTGGTCGGGTTCGGAACTTCGATGCCAACCGTGTCGCGGCCGACCTGGTTGGGGACGATGCGGATGTTCACGGCGCGGAGCGAGCGGGCGATATCGCTCGAGACGGCCTGAACGACCGCGACCTTGGTACCGGGTGCGAGACGAACGTCATAGAGCGTGATGACCGGACCGGACTCGATACCGACGACTTCGCCGTCGATGCCGTATTCCTTCATCGCGGACTCGAGCGCCATGCCCTGCTGACGGACGAGCTCTTCCAGTTTCTCGTTGAAGTTTTCTTCCGGCTCCTCGAGCATCTCGAGCTGCGGGAAGCGATAGCCCTCCATCTCGGAGGCGTTCTGCATTCCCTCGAGGTCGGCCTGTGTCGCAACCTGCTTGTCCTTCTGGCCAAAGGCGATCGGGAGGCGGTTGATCTTGTCGCGAAGCGAATCGCGATCGAAGACCTGCGGGGCGCCGGGGAGTTCGTCTTCGGCGACGTCCTTCGTGGCGGGTGCGGGAGCGATCGCGGCGGGGATGGTCTCCGCGTCGTCGTCGGCCTCTTCTTCCGCTTCCGCAGCGGCTTCAATGCCGGCCTGAGAGTTTGCGACGTCGGGGTCTTCGATCGCTGCAGTGGGTGCCGGTGCGGGTTCGTCGACCACGAAGCCGAAATCAGCAAGCCGCGCGCGGGGTGAATCCATTCCGGATTCGCCGGGGAACATCGCTTCAGGTGCGGAATTCGGGTCGCTCGACTTGCGGGTGCGCTTGGCGGGCTTGGTCTCGATCGTTTCGAGATCGGTCTCGGTGACTTCGGTCTTGCTCGAAAGGTTGCCAAGGAAGCGGGAGAGGAAGCCCGCGCTGCCCTTGGCTGTGGCGACGGTGGCCTTCGCCGCGGCGGGCGCCATGACGTCGGTGGTGAACTTTGCTGCGGCACCACCGGCAACTGCTGCCGCGGGAGCGCCGGTCGTGCGCATCCAGTTGACGCTCCAGCCCATGCCGATGTTGAGCCATTCGTCGGCGGCGACGACAAGGCCGATGATGCCCATCGCGCCAAGCCAGATCGCGCTGCCCATCGGGCCGAAGCGGTAGAGAAGCTGTTCAACGCCGACCGTGCCCATGACGCCCCCCGGCAGGTCCGGGAGCGAGGCGGTGGTCTTAAAGATCAGAGCTTGGAAGCCGGACACGCTCGCGGCGAACATCACGATGCCGATCAAGCGAACGGCGAGATGGCTGAGGCTGGTGCCGACGACGCCCGAGGCGAGGACGATGCCGCCGAGGATGAAGAGCACCCAGGCGCCCGCGCCCATGTAGTAGATGGTCCAGTAGCTAACACCCGCGCCGAATGCGCCGCACCAGTTGTGGATGGTGGCGTTCGGAGGCGAGACGACGTGGCTGGGCGGATCACCCGGATCAAATCCGATCAGGCTCATGAGGACGAAGACCCAGACGAAGAGGAGTAGAACGAGGGCCAGCCGTCGCCCCGCCAGACCGACGTTGATGCCGGGAGTGGTGGGGGACTTGGACTTGGATGAGGTTCGGGAAGCCATAAGAAGAATGCCTCAGCAAAGGCGCGGCCGAGTTTTCCGCAGGTGGTTCAGCCCTTCTTACGCAAGGGCATGGGACAACCCGCGGCCCATCGCCACGTCTCCACCGGTATCGACCGGGAGCATAAGAAATCGGTAGAAAGTGCGCGGGCGCAGCGAAACGCTCTCGGCGGACCCCGCGCGAGGCTCTTTCCGCTTGCGGCACCAAGATTTACGGACACAGGAGGGCGTCATATGCCTGCGCGAACAGGACGAAATCCGAGTCGTCCACGAATCCATCCAAATTGATGTCGGACGGACATCCCGAAGGCATGCTCGGATCGGCGCAGTCAAGAAGGTCGTAGGAGTTTGCGAAGACGACGAAATCGGAGTCGTCAACCAGGAAATCGGCGTTCAGGTCGGACATGCAGAGGTCGTGCACCGCGGCGACGAATTCGAAGCCGGGATCGGCGAAGGGTGCATCGATGTAAAAGAAGGAAGTCGACACCTGGTAATAGCGGTGGACCAAAGTTCGAAGGACGTCCGGGCTGTCGGCGGAATCAAAACCAAAGCCTTCCGTGTCCTCGATAGGTTGCCCGCGAGCGAGCGATGCGTTCCACTCGATGCTGTATCCGGTCGGCCCGTGCAACGCGTAGCCAATCCATCCGGAGGGCGAGACGATGTTGGTGGGGGGGCTCACCAGGAAATCAAAGTCCGGCGTCCAGGCGAACCAGAACGTTCCGATGTTGGTGCTGCCGGTGTTGTGAATGCTGATCAGGTAGCGATAGCTGCCTCCGACCAGCCGAGTGGACTGGATGTCTGCGGAACCTTCGAGGTCCGCCCGGGCCGCCGTCGATCCAAGTGCCGCCACGGTTGCCGCGATCAACGTGGACGAAATCCGGAAATTTTGAAGCATGTTTTTCTCCCGCAGCCCGAGGCATGTGTTGATGATCGCGCCGGCGCTGTACACATATGTCCGGACACCCGATCGCAATTGCCTTCACGTAGAAAACGGGTAATCAAATCCCCCGTTTGGGGAGGAGCGATTTTGCTGCGATGTGCAGAAGAGGCTATTGGGGAAGCAGGTCTGCAGGGCAATTTTGCAGGCAAACGGGTCTGCACCAGCGTTCGATCGCGCGCGGGCCAACAGCGGTTGTGTCGGGACGGTTGGTTGCGGGCCACGGGCCGCCGTGAGTCATGCCTTCTGCGACCCGGACACCGGTCGGGACACCATTGAAGATGATGCGACCGGCGCGACTGGCAAGGTCGGGCAGCAGGGCCTTTACCGCGTTCGCGTCGGACTCATCAAACCAAACTGAAATCGTGAGCGAGCCGGGAAGTTTGGCGATCGCAACCTGCGATTCATCCATCGTGCCGGAAAGGACGATTGCGGCTGGGCCGAACATTTCGGTTTCGAGGATGTCAGGAAGAGCAAACGCGGCTTTCGTGGGAGCGTGGAGGACCAGAGGTGCGGAATCTTCCGATTCTTCTCCGGCGGAGCGAGTGCAAACATTCTCACCCACGGCCCGCGCTACCTTCGCGACCGCTTTCTCAAATCCCGCGAGAACGCCGGGGGAAAGCATTCGCCGCGCCGGATGCTTTTCGAGATTCACTTTGAGCATCGACGCAAATGTGTGGTCGTTCGACGGCACGAGCACAATGCCGGGGCAGGTGCATTGCTGGCCGTGACGTGCGGCGATCGAGTCGGCCAGTGACTTTGCGATTTCATTCGTGCGTGTTGCCAGAGCGCCGGGGAAGATGATGTTGGGGTTGACGCTGCCCATCTCGGCGAAGACGGGAATAGGGACCGTTCTCGCATTCGCGATGTTGATGAGAGAAGTTCCAACAGTTGTGGAGCCCGTGAAGCCGACTGCCGCGGCGGATGGATGCTCGATAAGTTTGCGTGCCAGAGACGCCGTGTCTTTACCGTTGTCTTCGGCGTAGCAGAGAATGTCGGGATCGATGCCCGCAGAATTGATCGCGTCTCGGGCGATGTCGGCGATCAGGCGACCGGTGTTGCGGTGCGCGGGATGCTCCTTGACGACGACTGGGCAGCCGGCAGCGAGCGCGGATGCGGTGTCGCCGCCGCAGACTCCGTATGCGAGCGGGAAATTGCTTGCCCCAAAGACAATCACGGCGCCGCGCAGCGGGACGAGCATGGAGCGAACATCGTGGTTCGGGCCGATGGCGTCGGAGGCATTCGCTTCGGGTGGAGAGATCGCGGCGCGAACCCAAGCACCTTGCTCGACGAGTGAAGCGAACATTTCCAGAGTTCGCGTCATGCGGGTGAATTCCGGGGCCAGCTCCGCATCGGTAAGCGCCGTGTCGGATGACGCTGTTGCGATGATCAGTGACCGCGATTGCTCGAGCGCTGAGGCGATCATGCGAAGCGTTCTAGCCCGTTCACCCGGCTGGCGAGCGATCCAATCGCGTTGCGTTTGTGCCGCGGCTGCGACGATTTCGGCGGGATTCATGCACAAGCGTACTGCCGCGGGTTGCTTGCGATACTCTCTGCCCGCGTGAAGGCAGACCCATCCATCTCCGGCGTTGGCGAGCTTGTGCCCGATCTTCCCCGCAAGGTCGGCTTTTGGGGCGCGATCGCGGTGATGGTGGGAGTTGTGATCGGCAGCGGTATCTTCCGCACTCCGACGACGATCGCGCAGAACCTCGGCGATCCGTGGCTGATTCTGGGGCTGTGGTTTCTCGCAGGGTTGATCGCGCTCTGCGGCGCGCTCACCTTCGCAGAACTCGCGGCGATGATGCCGCGCTCGGGCGGCGTCTACGTTTTTCTGCGCGAAGGCTTCGGCCGCTGCCCGGCGTTCGTTTTCGGCTGGACGTACATGCTGATTACCAAGCCCGCGGCGGCGGGCGGTATCGCCATTGTTTTTGCTGAGCATTTCAACACCCTGACCGGGCTCAAATGGAACGCGCCGTTGCTCACGTGCGCGGCGTTGTTCGTGCTCACCTTGATCAACGTGCTGGGTGTTCGTGGCAGCGCTCGATTCGCGATTGTCGTTACCGGCTTGAAATATATCGCAATCGCGGCGGTGATTGTCCTCGGCGTCGTTGCAGCCCTGCGGCAAGTTGCAGCCGGGGAGACGGCCGGCCATTTCCAAGCCGTCGCAGCCCCAAAGTCGCTCTTTCTTGCCATTGTCCCCGTCATGGCCGCGATCATGTGGACGTACGACGGGTGGGCAGATGTGGGGGCGATCGCGGGAGAAGTGAAGACTCCTGAGAAAACGCTCCCTCGCGTGTACATCATCGGGACGTTTGCGGTGATCGGGCTCTATGTGCTTGCGAACGCGGTCTACCTCTGGCACATTCCGCTGCCGGAAATGGCCGCCACGGAAACCGTCGCTCCGCTACTGCTCCAAAAACTGGCTGGCCCGATCGGTGCCGCCGCCGTCACCGTCATCATCATCGTGTCGACGCTCGGCTCCTCGCACGCCAGCGTCATGACGGGCGCCCGTGTCACATTCGCGCAAGCACGCGATGGCCTGCTCTTCCGCTTCCTCGCAAAGATTCACCCGAAGTACGAAACACCCGCCGTTGCTCTCTGGGTGCAGCTCGCGCTTTCGTGCACGGCGGTGATGGTGCTCCAGGATTTCTCCAAGCTCGCCGACAGCTTCGTTTTCACGATGTGGATCTTCTACGGAATGGGAGCGCTCTCGCTCTTCATCCTGCGGGCGAAGCACCACTCACACGCTCGGCCATTCCGCGTTCCGGGCTATCCGATTGTGCCCGCAATCTTCGTGATTGCAAGTGTCGCGATGACCGTACTTTCGATTCAGAGCGATCCAAAGACAACGCTGATGTGGCTGGGCGTTCTCGCGGCTGGAGTGCCTGTGTATTTCGTCTGGACGAAACTGTTCCCACCGACAGCATCAATGAATTGATTTCAGCCGCTGTGATTTATTTCTTCGGGTCGTACGCCATCGCGAGATCTTCTTGCGAAAGTTCCCGCTTGAAGTCGTCGAGCGCGCGGTTCAGCATGTCCACAGTTCGTTGTGCCGCCGCAACAGCGTTATCCATCGAACTCTTGCCGGTGACCTTCTTGAGTTGATCGCCTAACTTGAGTTCCGCCAGCCGCTTATCAGAAACTTGCCGGGCGTCTATTAAGCCTCGCAAAAGGGCCTCGGCCTTGTCGCGTGCGGCGGTGGTTTCCGCGAGGATTCTCTGTCGATCGGTCAGAGACATGCGGCAAAGTGTACGGCGGGCGAAAAGCGAGAATTCTTACCCGGCTTTCACGCTCATCTCATGCGCCAGAGGCAATATCCCTCTGTTGTCCGGTCCGCGGACGTCCCCGGAATTCGTCCGCGGCCGGACAACACCTTTTTCTCGCGAATTCGTTTCTGCCAGTCGGGTCTCGGCGGGGATTTTGCTCTGTGCGTTGGAGTCACGAGCCTCGGGTGAATTCTCGAGGTTCATTTGTTTTTGCCGGAGCGTGCGCTTGCTTTTATGGCAGCACCCTTGGCCGCGGATTTCTTCGGGGATGCGGGTTTGCGAGCGCTGCTCTTTGTCTTGGCGAGTCCAGACTCGACCTCTGCGATGTACGCCTTCGCCGGCACGCGCCGTATCGACTCGCCAATCACGTTGAGCGCGAGGTCTTCCACTTTCTTGAAGCGGATACACGACTTGCCCATGTCAAGCTTTTTGCCCGTCTTGGCCCAAGCTTCCTGAAACCACTTTAAGTGCGACGCGCTTCCGTACGTGCACATCAAGTAGACCGACATGTAGTTCTTCTGCGAAGCAAGCCCCGCGAACGGAAGCGCCTGCTTCGGGTTGCAGTGATATCCGGCCGGATATACGCTGTGCGGCACGCAGTAGCCGATCATGCCATAACTCATGTTCTCGACGTAGTCGTTGTCAAGATTCTTGAGGATGACCGTTCGCACAGCCTCCATGGCTGCACGCCGATCGGGAGGGAGCGAGGCCAGATAGGACTTCACCGTCGTGGCTTTGCTTTGCATGATTTCAGTCTAACTGCCCGGCCTACTCAGGAGGCCCGATTCGCGCGCCCCGGGCGACCTGAGAAACCACAAATCCGGGTGTCGATCTTGGCTTACGCTGACGAGGTATGAACAAGAAAGAGCCCAGCGCCCGGATGTACCAACGAGTGATCGCCGGCAAACCCGCGCTCGTGGTCATCGATGAGAGCTTCCTCGACGAGAAGTCGCGACAAGGCCTCACCGCCTGCGTCACGGCCGCCGCCCAATTTGCCGAACAGGATGAGGACGGCCTGCCCTCGCCCGAAGCGATCGAGCAGCTTCAGATGCTCGACGAGCATGTCAGCGCCGCCGCGGAACAGTGTGAGGCCGTGCTCGCCGCGTCGATCACAAGTGAGGGCAAGCGAACTTGGCTCCTCTACGGAACCAAGTCTGAACCGCTGCTCCGAGCAGTCGCTGCCCGCGCCAAGGCGGGCGGCCCAATGCGCGCCGGTATCGGGTTGGGCGCGAATGTCGGCATCATGGTCCAAGCCGCGACCGACCCCAAGTGGTCCAGGTACTCCGAAATTCTCCCGACCCCCGAAGAGAAACGCTGGAACGATGATCTCGACGTGATCGAGCAACTCGAAGAGTTTGGGGATGACCATTCAGTCCCTCGCCCCATCGAGCACCTGGCATTTCTCCCGACCGAGGCCGCACGCCTGCAATTCATGATCTGGGTGCGGGAAAACGGCTACGAAATGATCATGGAGACCGGCAAGTCCGAGGCCCGAGGATGGCCCGCTGAGTTCGCGATCGATTCGGTCATCGACATCGACGAAATCTATGAACAGACCTGCGCGATCACGGTCGAGGCTGAACGCTTGGGCGGAACCTACGACGGATGGCAAACCCTTCCTGTCGAAAAAGGACTTTGAGCCGTGCGCAGATCTTGATATGCTCCACTCTTCCGTTGCCAAACCCGTGTAGGAGCGGGCTTTGGCAGAGTGCACGAGAGAGAACCAAGGAGACAAGACGTATGCGTACTCTGATTTTTGTTCCCGCCATCATGGCGGCGGCTGTCGCTTCCGGCGCGTCCGCCCAATTGGTGTTTGGCACCACGACCCCGACCACCACCAATCCGTCGGCGATCTACCTTGACGTCGCCAGCGGCACCACCACCACGCTCTGGAATTCGGCCGCGAACAAAAAGGTCAATGGCCTCGCTGCCGACACCGTGAACGGTCGCCTTTATTCCAATGACGCCGCCCGTCTCAACACTTGGGCGTACGGCTCGGTCGGAACCACGCCGACGTTCATTGGCGGCATGTATCGCACGAACGACAACGTCAACTTCACCGCCACGGGTGTGAGCGGACTCGCCTTTGCCAATAACAAGCTCTACGCCTCCACTTCCTTCGGCAGCACCGTCTTCAAGCGCGGCATCTATCAAGTCAACACCACGCCGGACGGCGCAGGCCGCTGCGTGATGAGCGCCGTCTGGACCGATCCGACCGGAATCGGAACCAACAGCGGAACGAGCGATTTCGGCGGCATCGACTTCAATATCGCCGACGGCAAGTTCTGGGTCACCAACGGCACCGACACGACCGGCACCGGTGGCACGTATCAACGTGCGATTTACACGGTCGACGCCTTCGGCAGCGGCGCGATGATCAAGGTCGCCGACTTCCCCACCGGTCACAATCAGATCGACGGTCTCGCCATCGGCGGCGGATATGCCTGGCTCACGGAGCAGGCTCCCGGTTCGGCCAGCGTCAACATCTTCGGATTCAATCTCGCCACGCTCCAATACGACAAGACGTTCACCTTCGCCCTCGCCGACGCTTCCCAGCGTGCGAGCGGTGCGGCATGGGCTCCAAACGCCTTCCTTCCTATCCCGGCGCCTGCCGGCGGCGTTCTCCTGGCCTTTGGTCTTGTCGGCGCAGCGCGTCGTCGTCGCTTTGCCTGATTCGATTCTCTTTGATATACAAATGAAAACGCCCGGCTTTGCGCCGGGCGTTTTTTATTGCTGAGCGCGCTCGATCAGGGCTCGCCCCATGTTCCATCTTCATGTGCTTCCGGGCTGAACCAGTTCGCGGGCCACTCCGGCGCTTCCGTGCGCGACACGATGAGCTTGCGAATCCCGCCTCGACGAAGCTCCGCGTTCGGGCCACCTTCGCGAAGTGGATGCGGAGGCGGAGGCCGGAAATTCGGATCGCCATCTGGCTGAAGCGGGGGCGGCGGGCGAAGTCCGCGCGGTGGCGGACCGCCCGGTGGGGGAGGTTCTGGTCGTGGCCCGTCGCGGAGCGGGGGCGAAAGTGGGGGAGGAAGTGGGGGGCGGACGTTCGGTCCCCGCTGCCCGGGGCGCTCAATCCAGTCCATCTCCATTTTTTCGAGGATCATGGTTTCCGCATCGATCCAGAGCTCGACGCGATCCGCGAGGCCGCGTGATGCGCCGTCACGCTTGAGGCCCTCGATTCGACGGAAGGACCGGCCGTCCACGACTTCAGGATCGAGGATCGTCAGTTCAAAGCCGGTCGTGAGGACTTCGAGCAGCTTGTCGATCGAGTCCGCGAGGATCGGTTCGCCATCGGCAGTGGCCCAGCGTGGCCACGCACGGCGCGGATCGTTCCGTTCGATGCCACCCTGGCGGCGGATCGCCCATTCGCCGATCGAGTCTTTGCCCGCGATCGCGGTGTGTCCCTGCGGAGCGTGCACTCGAAGCAGAAGATTGGGGCCGCTGCTGTCAAAGACGGCCTCGGGCTGCGCAGGCACATTTTGTTCGCCGTCGGACAGGATGTGAACCTGGTAGCGACGGTCGCCCGCGTTTCGCGCGGCCTGAATGGACGCCATCAATGTTGCGCGAGCCTGATTCGTCGACGCGGAAACGAAAATCCACGCGGTGAAAAGTGTCGCAAGCAGGACGATGACGACGCCAGAAAGCCGTCGTAGCCGGAGCAGGGCGATTCGTCTGCCCGGAACCTGAGCCGGTTTGCGGATCGTCTGGTTCAGCCGTTCAAGTCGCCTTTCCGAAGCGCCGTCCGCGCGTTCGTGCAGTGCGCAGAGCGCTCCGTGGACAAAGAGTTCATCCGCTTGCGCGTCCGCCGCACCTTCCGGTGACACGAAATCCTCGGCGTCGTTCTTCAGAGGGGAGTTTCGCTGATCGCTCATGAAACGGCCTCCTGTTTGCGCAAACACTCGGCGAGCGTGCCGCGGCTGCGCTGCACGCGCTTCTTGACCGTCTCCTCTTCCAGCCCCAGCGACGACGCGACCTGCTTCAGCATCATCCCACGCGCGTACGCGAGTTCCATCACTTCGCGCATCCCGCTTGGAAGCTCTGCGAGACAGCGCAGCAGCCGGTCGATGCCGTCCGCAAACGTCGAGCTTGGCTGAAGTGACGCCGCGAACGCGTCGTATCTTGCATCGACGAGATCGAGCGTGCGCGGATCGATTGACGCAAGTCGTATCGATTTCTTGCGAGACTGCTCCAGGACAAGATTGCGCGCGATGCCTCGAAGCCACGCGTCGAACGGACGCGAGCGGTCGAAATCCTTCATCCGCCTCCAAGCCACCACCATCACCTCCTGAAACAAATCATCCAGCAACGATCGCGAACCCCCCAGGCCTCCCCTCACGCTGCCCAGCAGGCTCCGCAGGTACGCCGAGAGCATCTCTGCGTGGAGCCGGGCCAGCTGCTCGAATTCGGTCAAGCTGTCCTCGTGACTCTGCTGCGGCAAGGCCTCTTCCTTCTATTGATGCAAATCGCTTCTCGGGGGACACGAACGCTCGCAAGGCCCGGATCATTGCAGAAATCCGGCCTCACGTGTCCCCCGCCAGTGCCGCACGCTCAATTTCCCAGGATTCGCCCGTTCCAAACCGGCGCAAGCCAGAAGCGGAGGATTCATGAACCAGAAGATCGGCGCCGTGATTTTGGGGACCTTGATCGGGATTGCCAGCATCCCGTCCGACTGCGTCGCGCAGCCAAGCGTGCAATCCTGGAAGCAGAACGCCACCGCGAGCCACGGTCAGAGCAACGACGCGTTCATCAATAACATCCTGAAAAACATTCTTTCCGACGTTCAGCAGGTGCGTACAACCGCCACCAATAGCTATGTAAACGCCACCGGTGTTCCTTCCTACCCGATCGGGCCATGGCCGAGCAACCCCAACACACCAGCGAACCAGAATATCCTCGCACGCTTCCCGCGCACTCCGACGCCGCAGGTGGGCACGCACACCAACACCGGGCTCGGATCGATCGGCCTCTGGATTGACGGTGTTGAGATCTTCAACGCGAAGGACGCGCGCTCGTATCAGAACAAGGGTTTTTGGAATCAGAACGCCGTGGTGGTCGAAGGTCCAAGCTTCGATTCCGCCGGCGGCCACCCGGCGCCCGGCGGCGCGTACCACCATCACCAGACTCCAATCGGCCTTCGCGTCGTGCTTGGCGATTCGGGCACGAAGCACTCGCCCATCCTCGGCTACGCCTTCGACGGCTTCCCGATTTACGGCCCGTATGGATTTGCCAACGTCGACGGCAGCGGGGGAGTTGTGCGCATGGAATCGAGCTATCGAAAACGCTCGATCACGACACGCGCCACCCTGCCGAACGGGACCGTGCTGACCGCGACGAACTATGGTCCAGCTGTCAGTACCACCTACCCGCTTGGCTACTACATCGAAGATTTCGAGTACGTCGCGGGCCTCGGCCATCTCGATCAGTACAACGGCCGCTTCGCGATCACGCCCGACTACCCACTTGGGACATGGGCGTACTACACCACCCTCGATGCCTCCGGCGCTTCGTCGTACCCCTATATCGTCGGCCCGCAGTATTACGGCGTTCTCAACACCGATAACACTTCGCACTCCGTTTCAGTTCCTGCGGGTGCCGCGCCGTATTGCGAAGCCGACATCGACGCCAGCGGCCAGATTGACGACGCCGATTTTGCAATCTTCGCCCCTGCGTACAACATCCTGATGTGTACCGACCAGGCCATGCCGGCCGGCTGCTACGCGGATCTCAACCACGATGGCTCCGTCGACGACAGCGATTTCGTTCTTTTCGCCATCGCGTACGATGCACTTGTCTGCAGCTGAGCCGGTCCGCGTCGTCCTGCAGATTCCTATGGCTGCGCGAACCGCCATCATTTTCGTGCTGATGTTCTGCTCGATGATCGCATCGGCAGCCGGTGCGCAGTCCCGAAATCCGCGTTTGCGAATCGAATTTGAACACACCTTCGGAGGCACGCCTCTCCGCTTCGAAGACGTGAGCCTGCGGACCTCCGGCGGAAACACCATCTCGGTCACGCGCCTTTCGTACCTCGTTTCAAACGTGCGTCTGCTCCGGGCCGGGCAACCGCCGACCGCCATCGACGCGATCGGCTTCATCGACGCGCCCGAAGGGCGAAATGGATTTGAATTGGGCTCTGTTTCCCCGGGCACGTATTCGGGAATCGAGTTTGATATTGGCCTGAACCCAGAACGCAATCACAGCGATCCATCGTCGTATGCCGCCGATCATCCGCTCAATCCCGTCCTCAATGGCCTGCACTGGAGCTGGCAGGGCGGCTACGTCTTCCTCGCGATCGAAGGCCGCTACGTCCTCCCCGCCGATCAACTCGGTGGCTACTCCTATCACATCGCCACCGATCGCCATCTGATGCACGTGACAGTTCCGAGTGAAATCGTCGTGCAGGGCGACTGCCGCGTGACCATGCGATTCGATGTCGCCGCGATCTTCGATCGGCCGAATCAGATCGTGATTCGGCGCGCGGGTGGCGCGGATTCAACACACTCAGGCGAAGACGACCCGCTCGCGGGCCTTCTCGCGGCGAACATCGCTGGCGCGTTCACTCTCGGCGGGGTTACCCAGGGCCAGAGCCTGCCAGAGCAGGCCGAGAAGCCGCCCACGCCACTTCCTCCCGGCACGCATCGCTACTTCCTCAAAATCCCTCAGGGTTTCGGCCCGCCCGATCTGCCCCGCGACAACCCGCTCACCGTTGAAGGCGTCGCGCTCGGCGAAAAACTCTTCTTTGAAAAACAACTCTCCGCCAACAACGCGCAGTCCTGCTCCGATTGCCATCACCCCGAGTCCGCCTTCTCTGATCCCGGCCACGCCTACAGCAAAGGCATCGACGGCAAGCCCGGCAAACGCAACACCATGCCCCTCTTCAACCTTGCGTGGACGAATTCCATGACCTGGGATGGAAAGCGAACGTTCGCCCGCGATCAGGCCCTCGCGCCCATCCAGGACGAACTCGAAATGCACCAGAGCCTCGGTGCCTCGATCGCAAAGCTCGAAGCAACCAACATCTATCCCGCGCTCTTCGCCAAAGCCTTTGGCTCCCCGGGAATCACCTCCGAGCGCCTCGGCCTCGCCTTCGAGCAATATCTCCTGACTCTCATTTCCGGTGATTCCAAGTTTGATCGCGCCATGCGCGAAGAAGTCGAACTCACCGAACAGGAAAAACACGGCCTCACGCTCTTCGTCCTCGAATTCGACCCCGAGCGCGGCCGCCTCGGCGCCGATTGCTTCCACTGCCACGGCAACGAGCTCTTCACCAACAACTTGTTCAAGAACAACGGCCTCGATTCCGACTTCACAGACCGTGGCCGCCAATCCGTTACGGGCCGCACCGCCGACACCGGTAAGTTCAAGGTCCCCTCACTCCGCAACGTCGAACTCACCGCCCCCTACATGCACGACGGCCGGTTCTCCACGCTCGAGGAAGTCGTCGATCACTACTGCGATGGCGTCAAGCCCTCAGACTCCCTCGATCCCAACATCTCCAAGCACCCAGATGGCGGCCTCGCGCTCAACTGCGACGACCGCAGGGCCCTCGTCGCCTTTCTCAAGACCCTGACCGATCCAAAATATCGGGGCGACCCAAATTCGGGCCCTGCTCCGCGCTGACTTACTCGGGTCGCGCCAGCGGCAGCTTCAACTTCGTCTCCTCGAGAGCATCAGCAAACGCCCGCAAGAACGCCGGCTGCTGCCCGCTTGCCGGAAACGGCATTCGCTCATCGATCACCGGCAATCCGCCATCCCGTAGCGCTTCAAACGCCACGTCATACACCGAAGACTTGATCAGCACAATCGCTTCCGGCTTGATCGCCACACACCGTGAAACCAGATCCGGCACGAGCGGCTTCAATTGCGTCAACTTCGGGCTGCTCATCCCGTCCGGCGCCACATCAATCATGAACACGCCCCCGTCGCAAAGCGCACGCAGGTATTCACCCTTCCGCTCCCGCAAGTCCGCAATTTCAACCTCCCCAAACAGCCCGCGGCATACATACACATAGAGCCAGTCATGGTTCTTGACGTCGTCAAAGTAGAAGTACCGCGACGTATCACACGGCGGCGCCTCGGCGACCAGCAACAGCCGCACCCGAGCAGGTCGATACCGCGCCGCCGCTTTCGCACGAGCCGTGATTTCAGCCTTTGAGTGCATCGCCGAGCGTACGCGCATCGCCTCCCGCCGCGCTGCCCGCATGCAAAAAGCAACAACCCCGCGTCGAACGGGGTTGTCGCGAACGGGCGCAGGCTCTGTTTTCCATAACGCCCGGATCGGGGGACCATTCATCAGTCGCAAAGCAGCTGGTTGTACGCGGGTACGAAAATCTGGAAGTCCGCGTCATCAACGAATCCATCGCCATTCAGGTCGGCGTTGCACGGTGCCGGTGAATTCGGGCAGAGAAGGGCGTTGTACGGAGCGACGAAGAGCTGGAAGTCCGAATCGTCCACCATGTCGTCGCCATTCAAGTCCGCCGGGCATGACGAGATCGCGATGCCGCTGTAGGTGATGTCGTTCACCGTGACGACGGTCGGGTTTCGGGTGTGCTGCCAGCGGAAAGCAACCCACGATCCGTTGTTGAACCCGTTCGCGTCTCCGTTGTTCGAGTCGAACGTGTTCGACACTTCCTTGTGGAAGCCGGTCGTCATGTTGTCGAATGTCACTTTGTACGCCGCCTCACTCCCTTTGATTCCCGGCGGGTAATAGCGGTAATCCATGTGCAGCAGATTGCCCTTTGAGAAGGCATCGGTGCCGTTGTTGTGATCGCCGATCAGGCTGAAATTCTGGTTCGCGCCGCCCACAAAGACCGTGCCGTTGCCAACAACGAAAATGCCGCCCTCGTCGATAAAGCCGCCGCCTCGATCGTTTCCGAAAAAGATGCCGCCCTCGGGCTGCTGAGGAAAGAGGCCGCCCACGCCGAAATCGATGTTCGAGGCCATGAGCATCTGGTGCGAGATGTGAAAGGGCTGGCGATTCTGCAAAGCAAGCCGATTCGCCCCTCCGTCGCTGCTGAACATCGCAAAGTGCCGGTTCGCAAACTTCTGCGGGTCGTTCGTCCCAATCGGATTCATCGTCTCATTGATATGTGCCGAGCTCGTTCCCGTCGTCGTCGACAGAATAATCGAGCTCGGATAATCGTTGAAGTTGCGAAGTTCGACTTTGTACGCGTTCGTCTGCGTGATGTCGGCTCCGGCGAATTGCGCGAGGCCACACGTTGCAAGAAGAATTCCACACATCGTTCGTTTCATCTCGAGTCTCCTGTTCGCCGCGCGATGCCGCACCCGTTTTCCTATCCGCCGCGGCAGCGATCTTGGCAAAGGGGAGCGTGACGTCCCACCGTGTGAAACCCGTGAAGCGCGAATAACTAGACGCTCATGTATCAACACGTTTCAGTGCGTTCGGGCCTATTCGTCATTCAGAAGTGATACCTTTATCGCGACGGGAGTCAGTGATGCCCCAATCCGGTGAGACAAATTCCGAACAGGTCTTGCCGCCGCCCGCGCCAACTGACCGAGATTCTCCGCCCAAGGACGGGTTTCGAGCGATCCGAATCCTCCTCCTATCCGTCGCGGCGATCACTCTCGCAATCGTCCTCGTTGTCGCCCTTCGGACCCACGCTCCCGACCCCAAGCAAGTTCCGTCCGATGCAAACCCGGCCTCTCTCGCCGAGATTCGCGCCATCACCGATGAAGCCCGCAAAGCCTCACTCGATGGCGACGATGAAAAAGCGATCAAGCTCACCGCCGAGTCAGCCCGAAGGCTGGAGGCCGCCGCAGCATCCTCCAAGGGCACGGATAAGGCCGTCATGGAATACGCCGCGGCACTCGCCAACGCTCAAAACGAAATTCTGAAGGCATACATCAATGCGGCGGGCGTCTATTCCCGCGCCGGAGGCAACGATCTCGTCGGTCTCACCGATTCCCAGCAAGTCGAATCACGGCTTCGCCTGCTGAACGATGCGATCGCCGCGCACGATGCGGTGCTCAAATATTTCGGTTCAATCGAGCAGCGCATTCCCAGGGAACTCGCCGCGCGAGGCGTCGGTGAGAAGGACGCGAAGGACTTTGCCGCCGGATTCTCGACTCAGGCGAACATTCGCAATCTCCTGGCCATTCACCAGGCGGAACACCAGATCCTCCTGGCTTCCCGGACCCGCTTCGAAATGCTGAGGGCGAGCGCGGGCCGATGGAAAGTGAACGAAAATGGTCTCCTGGTGGTCGACGCCCGCTTTCCTGAGAAAGACCTCGCCGAATTCAATCGCCTCGGAGACGAAATAACGGCGCTCGCCAAGCAGCAGGGAGCGCTCGTCGAAGAACGCAAAGCCGGTGGTTAAATCACCGCCCTGCCGTCCAACAGGCGAGCGACCAAAGAAAAAGGCCGCCGATCCTTCGATCAGCGGCCTCGGGAGTTCGAACGAATATCCGAGCGAGAATCAGGCCCGACGACGACGCGCCATCGCGAGTCCGCCAAGCCCGATTAATGCCAGCGACGCCGGGGTGGGCACGGTGGCGATGACCGCAGTGCCGTACGGACCGGTGTCCGTGAACCAGACGTCCGGACCGGTCACGCGGAATCCCCACTGGACGTGGCGACCCGGGAGCGGGATCGTGTTCATGCTGATGTCAAAGGCTCCGGCGACCAGGGGAATGAAAACGTCGACCGAAGAGGAGTAGTCAGCCGCGAAGTCGCGAATGAAAATCTGTGCGACGTGCGAGCTCGTAAAGGTATTCGAGAGCACGTTGCCGACAAAGTGCACGTTCTGGCCCGACATCGAGCCGGTCACCTCGTGATAGAGGTTGGCTTCCATGATCTTGTTGCCCGTCGCGCCCGGCCCGCCCGAAGGCGTGTACCAGAACGGATTCGGGTCACCGATCGTGTTCGGCGAAAGCGTCAGCGTGTGAGCGCCGTTATCAAACGACGAGTTCAGGTCATTCGTGCCCCAGCCGCTGCCGAAGACAAAGCCGCCGCCGTTGGACGGAAGCTCGAACACGTTCATGTACCCGATGTAGCCCGCAGGGCCTTCGTCGACAGTCACAACCACGGCCTGCGCACTCGCGGCGCACGCAGCGCCGGCCAACAAAACAGACAGCAATCGATTCATCTCTACTCTCCTATTGTGAACACCCGAAACTGTTACAGAAACGATCCAGGTCCTCGTCAGTAGACTAACTCAACCACACACGCTTTCACGGCTAAAACACCGTTACAAGCACGCCAAAGGGCCAATTACCGCTTATTGGACGTTGTTTCGTGCAGTTTCATGCACAACGAGGCCATGTAACAGTCACGCCCGACCCGATTCGCTTCTCAATAGCAACGAGATCGCCTGGAACTAAACGTGAGGCTCGCGCCGAGCCAATCTCCGTTGTCCTACTTCTTGTGCGCTTCGAGTGACTCTTTGCGAACGAGCCGGACATTGCGGTGCCGGGGCGAATCGCTCAGACTCAATAGTCCGCCCGACCCAACCAGAAACCGCGCCGGCTTGTCTCTCGATGGAGACTCCAACTTCAAAGTCTTCTTCGAATACATCCACGTTCCATCCGCACTCCCCTCGCCCGACACCGCCTCAAACGTGCCGTCGGCGTTCAGGTTGTATTCTGCCGGCGTTTTTCGCATCTTTTCGGCCAGCTCCTTGGCGACTGGTTCGATCTCCGCATCCGAGAGATTGCGCCCTGCTCGATCCGAAACGACACGAACCATGTTGAACGCCGCGTTGTCCACCGACTCGGGTTCGACCACCCACGTCCCCACAACGTCCGCCGGATCGCCGGTGTCTGAACAGCCGCCGATCGAGACCGCGATGACGATCGCAAAGCAAAGCGTAAAGATCGCGCGCATGAAGTCCTCCGGCATCGGAGCCTAACAACCATGCAGGTTTTCGGGGAGCAAAACCGGCGTTCGCCAGTATCCGCTCGCCTTCGAACGTTCCGTCTTTCAAATCCAGGTAGATCGCAAAGTATTGCAGAATCTGTACTTGCATTCAAAAGTCAAACTCCACATGGCATCCCGTCCGTCTGGGTTCATGCTTGATGAGGCAGCAATGCCGTGGAGGTGACGAGTGCGAACACAATTTTGCGTGCTTGCGTTGATCGCGGGCGGGTCGTTTTCAACAAGCTCGTTCGCGGGCGTGCTCGAGTACGGCGACCGCGACATGTGCAACACCGGTGTCTACGGCACGGATCCAACCTTCGGCGCCACGCTTCAAGGACTCGCCGTCGGCGCCACTTCGCTCGGCACCGGAATCTACGGCCACAGTTTCCCGTTCGCGCCATCGGGAGATTTTGCTGGAACCGATCAGATCTATGTCGGTTCAGTCCAAACCGGAGCCCACGACGGCTATTCGAACTCCGTTGAACGGGTCAACGGTCCTCAATCCGTCTCGATGGACTATTCCTCGCTCGTGACCGGTGCCGGAATCCAGTCGCTCACGTTCGGCTTCATGGCGGACGATTTCCAGAACGCTGTCTTCGGCCAGCCCTTCACCGCGCGAATCAACGGCGTCGTCAACGACGCGCTGACCGCCTTGCTGAACTCGCTCGATCAGACCGGTCCGGTTCTGCAGTTCGTGTCGATCGGTCTTGATGTCTCAACTCTCGATCCGAGCCACGTTCTCACCCTCACCATTGATCAGGGAGGCGATGGTGGCGATGGCTGGGCGATCGACTTCCTCACGATCGGCGTGACCGAAGTGCCCGCGCCGGGTTCCGCCGTCTTCGCGCTCGCAGGCCTCTGCGCAGCCGGCCGCCGAAGCCGCTGGTCGGCTGCCGAATGACCAGCGAGGGAGTGAGCCCCACTTCGTTTGTCGCCGCACGCCTCGGAGACGGCTTGGTCGACGATGCAGACTTTGCAGTCTTCGCACACGCGTATGACGAGCTGGACTGCTCCTTAGCGTCTTTTTCGTGGGTGCTTGCGCGAGTTTGAACGGTGCGTCCGCTTATGGACAGACCAAGTCGTTGTACGCACCGAGAAAGATGACGAAATCGGAATCGTCCACGAAGTTGTCCGTGTTCAGATCCGCGCGACAACCGGAGGGCATCGTGGCATCGGCGCAGTCGAGAATGTTGTACTGGACAAGAAAGATGAGGAAATCGCGATCATCAACCTGCCCGTCTCCGTTGAGATCAGCCGGGCATGTCACATTGCTGACCCACAAAATCGCGTTATTTCGTTGAGTCACTGGGTTCAATGCGTACCCGACGACGTAGATATGTTTTGCGTCACTCCAGATGCCGGTCGCTTCGGACGAACCGTACCCGGGCGGGAGGAACACGCTGAGATCGACCCAGGATGCCGCGCTCCCCTTCCAAAGACTCGCTCGCTCGCGGCTGTCGCCCACGATAAGTGCGTATCCCACTTGCTTCCCTGCGTGCGCTCCCATCGCCTTCGACTCATATGAATTCGCCGGTGAGAGATCGACCCAGGACGCGGCCGTGCCGGACCACAGACTGGCGCGCTTGAAGCCCGCTCCAATCATCGCATATCCCACTTGCTGGCCATCTCCGACGCCCAGTGCTTCAGCGAGCGTCGAGCCGGGAGGGCTGAGATCGGTCCATGAGGCAGCCGTTCCGTGCCAGAGTCCGGCGCGTTCAAGGTTCGAGATGAATGCAGAACCGACCTGCACGCCTCCGTCTGCTCCCCAGCATTCCGAGGTGATTGCGCCGGCAGGAGAAAGATCGACCCACGAAGCCGCAGTGCCAGTCCACAAGCACGCGCGATAGAGGCCGTCGACAAACGCGTAACCCACTTGCTGTCCGCCGCCGATGCCGCGAATGACGGACTCTCTGGCTCCGAGCGGATTGAGATCGACCCAGGACGCCGCGCTGCCATGCCACATGGAGGCGTGCTCAAAAAAGTCAATATTCGCCCAGCCGACCTGTACGCCGTGGTCCACGCCGCTTGCAAAAGAGGAGATCGCGCCGGTCGGATGGAGGTCGATCCACGAAGCCGCGCTACCACTCCAGCGCCGGGCGAAAAATGACCCGTTCGCTTCGAATCTCGCAGTCCCCACCTGCTGAGCGCCGCTCACCCCGAGTGCCTGCGAATCAAACGTCCCGGCGGGATGAAGATTCACCGCGGTCCATTGGGAGAGCGCAGACGCGGCCCATCCGAAAACCGCGCCCAAAAGCACGAGGGCGCGAGCCGGCCCGCCACGGAAGCGGAGCTTGGTGTCAGCCATGGATTGTCACCTCCTGAATCCGTCCCGATTCGCTCAAGCGACGGGAGGGTCGTTCTATGGTGCACAGCTTGTCAAGGACACACCAGGTTGTTGTACACACCCGCAAGCACGATGAAATTCGAAACAACAACAGCGCTGTCCGCGTTCAAATCCGTCGGACATCCCGCCGGCATCGCCGGATCAGCGCAGGCGGTCACTCGTTCAAAGATACATTCACTCTCGGCAAAGGCCATGGAGGCGCCGCGAAGTTGCAAAACAATTCGCCGCCCCACTCAAGGTACTGCCCCGGGGCGTTCCGCGGCATTCCCGTCACTCAAAAGCCAGCGGGCCGGTCGCGCCAACAAAGACCAGAAAATCACGGGGGCTCACGCATCCGACTTCCTGTAGACCGACTGAAGGCAGGTGTCGCCTAGGCTGGCGGGCGGTCCACTTCACTTCTTCCGGTTCGCCGTGATCGTCCTGCCGTTCTGATGCAGCACAAACGAGTCGGCGCTCTCCTTCGTGAACACGAATTTCACCAGCGGATCAAACGACGCCCGGAACTCGCCCTCGCCCTGATACAGCAGGCTCGCTTCCTGCTGTCCGGTCGCCTGCCCCCACAACTTGCCATCACGCTCGAAAAGCCGGATCTCAAGCGGAATGCCATCGAACGCATACTCGCCGCTGAAGCGCGCGAAGTCGGCTTGCGACAACGCAATGTCTTTCGGTTGAAACTCCGTGATCCCTGCCGCCGCTCTCGCCACGACATCGGCCAGTTTTCCCGGGCTCACCGCCTCGCTGTTGCTCAGCGCCGCCACCACAACCCCGTCTTCCGGCAGCGAGATGAGTATCGACGAAAAGCCGAAAATCCCTCCGCTGTGCGAGATGCGCCGGCGCCCTTCCCACTCGTTCATTCCAAGACCAAAGCCGTAATTCGTTTTCTTGCCGTCCGTCAGATACGCGCTCGTTGACATGAGCTTGAACGATTCGGGCTTCACGACCTTGCCCTCCGAGAGCGCGATCTCCCACCGGACCAGATCGCTCGGAGTCGAAAGCAGCGATCCCGCGGCACCCGGCACATCGGCCCCGATCGCCTTGTCATTCGCAAGCTTTCCGTCCTTCAGCGTGTACCCCTGCGCCCGCCCCGGAATGATGTCGGTGTTCGATTCGTAGCGCGTGTGCGCGAGCCCGAGCGGCCCGAACAACTCCTCCTGCACATACGTCGCATAGGGCTTCCCCGAAACCTTCTCAACAATCGCGCCCAGCAGGTAGTAGCCCGAATTGCTGTAACTGAATTTCGTTCCCGGCTCGAACTCGAGCGGCTTGTCCTTGAACAGCGCGATCATCTCCGTCGGCGTCAGTTCCAGCGATGTATCGCGCCCCATGAACTTCTCATCGGCGGTGTAACTCCAGACCCCAGCCGTATGCGTGAGCAGATGCCGCACCTTCACCGGCCACTGCTTCTCCGGAAAATCCGGCAAGTACGTCTGGACCGTCGCATCGAGCGAGATCTTCCCCTCTTCCACCAGCTTCATGACCGCCGCGGCAGTGAACTGCTTCGTCACCGACCCGATCCGAAAAATAGAATCCGCGTTCACCGGCACATTCAGTTCAACATCCGCGAGTCCATACCCCTTGGCAAAGATGATCTTGTCTCCGCGCGCAACGGCAATCGAGATCCCCGCTGCCCCCGGCCGCGTCAGCGTATTGGTCGCTGCTGCATCGATCTTCGCCGCAAGTTCGCTGTCCGTCGGCGGCTCGGCGCTTGCCACGAACGCGACCACAGTCATGCCCAGCCCCGCAGCCAACGCCTGTCGCAAAAGTCGAGCCATGTTCACTCCTCGCTCAAGACCGCAATCAAAGAGCTGTTTGTCGCACCGCCGGCCCCGGTGCCAAAGGGCCGAGAATTGCGTGCCCTTGGTTCGGGAAACCAGCCGGCCAATTTCAGGCGCTTGCACAAGTGTCGGTGTTTGCTCGCGTTGTCACGGCTCGCAAATCCTATCAAGACCCCGCGCCGGCTCAGTCGCCTGGCCGCATTCCGAAGGGGGTGCAAATCGCGCCCGGGTGGCCGCTGTTATCGCCCCGGCCATTTGCGCCCGGTGGACCACATGATCTATGACGCCTTGGAGGAGCAAATAACCAGAACACGAAAGCCCCCGTTGGGTAGTGGCTCGCAATTCGGGTGGCCCGTGGCACCTTTGAGTTGCCGAGCCGCCACGGAAGGTCGCGCGGCTGCTATCGCAAAATTGCAAAGAGGGGGCAGGGACGCATGAATTTCAAGCAGATGATCACGGTGGCACTTCTCGCAGGTTGCAGCGCTGTAGCGAACGCCGAAGTCGTTGTCATTAACTTCGAGAATCTCTCCGCCCCCTCAAGCGTGACCAACCAGTACGCGCCCCTCGGCGTCCACTTTTCCGCGACTCCTGTCGTGGATATCAAGGGCGTGATCCACAACACCGTCGAAGTGTTCTCCTACAGCGGAGGTGCTTTCGGTACCCGCGCCGCTGGCCTCTGGGGCGGTCCCATCCTCATCACCTTCGATTCGGAAGTGAGCAACTTCTCTGTCCTTATGAACGACACGGAACGGGGGACGCTTCTCGGCAGCGTCCGCGCCTTCGACTCAAATGGCAATCTGATGGCCTACATCACCGACATGACCGGTGCGTACAACACGGCTTCGTACTACCAGCACACGTTCACCCTGAATTTCGGCGGCATCCGCAGCGTCGTGCTCACAGCCGACTCGGACGGCGCTGTCTTTGACAACATCACCTTCACCAGGATTCCGGCCCCCAACGCGGCATCCCTGCTGGGCCTCGGCCTTCTCGCGGCAGGCCGTCGTCGCCGACCTTGAGCGGCCGACGAACTCAGCGGTCCCAGCAGTCGTCACCCTGTCGCTGGTGAAGATCACAAAGACGGACTGCCAGGAAAAATCGGGATGAAGACGGGCGTGTGCCGACGGAACGCCGCTACTCCTCGATTCCCGCCCCGCAGGGCAAAAGAAAAGGCACGGCGGTTTGCCAGTGCCTCCTTTGAAAGTGCATCGATTCGTAAGTGACAGAGCACTCAGCGACGGCGGCGTTTGGCGACCAGCATGCCCATGCCCATCAGCGCGAGTGCGCTGGGAGCAGGGACAACAGTTCCAGTGATGGTGAACGGAAGTTCAACACCCAGGCTGCTGCCCGCGTCGATCGCCTGAGCAAACGCACCACCGGCGAGAGATTGCTGCGCGTTGCCGGCCGGATTATTCGGCGCGGTGGTCGGCTGCCAAGGGCCGCTCGCGAGCGATCCGTTCGCCTGCCAGCGCAGCACATAGTTCCCGGGTCCAATCAGAAGGTTCACTGCCACATCGATCGCGAAGATCGCGCGGGTGCGATCCGCGAGCGTGGTCGGAGTGACGCGGTACGCGGTGAGGCCGCCGTTGGTGACGGCGGCAGAAGTCCAGCTGATCGCGTCACTGTGGCTCGACGCAATCTGATAATTCATCCCCGTAAAGGTGAACGTGCTGGCCGCACCCGTCTGGTACATGTAGAACGTGAGTTTCGTCACGTTCCACTGAGCACCGGCCGTGAAATTGTCGGCGACGGCGTTGTTCGCGCTGACCTGAGCGCCGAAGCCGAGCGTCGTGTTCGGCGGAATCAACGTGCTGAGGTTCGGTGGGCCCGCCACATCAAACACCGGGCCGTTGTTGTAAAGCACAACCGCCTGTGCGCCAGCAGCCAACGCGAACGACGACAAAAATGCGACCGTCTTCATTTCCTGTCTCCTCGAAGTAGTGAAATGCCCCCCGCGCTTCCCGCCGGACTCGTCCGGCCTGAAGGCGCGGTCTTGTCTCCACATGGGAGCCTAACGGGATCAAGATCGGGGCACAAGCCAGGAATCGGTAATTTTTCCTACATTTTTTGTCGTCTTCGGTTCTTCGCACCTGCTTCTCGAAAAGACGACAGCGCCCTGAAATGATGTCGAGAATTCGAAAGACCAGTTGTTCTGTGCATCATTGCGAAAGTAAAAACTGGTCTGTGCTCGAGTGCCGCTTTCGCTTCAGTTGCAAAAAAAGAGACACGAGCAGCATGCCCGTGCCTCTTGTTGAATCAGCTGCAATTAAGCCAAATGCTTCAACGACGGCGACGTGCCGCGCACAGCAGGCCCATGCCCAGCAGCGCAGTCGCGCCCGGCGCAGGGACGAACGTGACCTGCCCGCCGCTGGTCGATGTGACATCAGCGCGCCAAGCGCCCTGATCGTTGTTGCCAAATCCCGTGACAACATAGAAGTACGACGAGCCCGCCGTCAGTGCAATCGTGAAGCCCGAAAGCCCGATCGTCGGGTTGTCGTCATTGCTCGCAATCCCGTTCACAAGGGCCGCAGCCGGATTAAACGAGTTCTGATAGATAAACGTGAAGTTGTCCCACAAGGCCGGCGCGGTCGCCGTGTTCTGCCAGGTGTAGGAGCCGGTGATGGTGACTGTGAACGCGATCACTTCATAATGCGTCGCGGTACCAACGCCGGACAGGCCGCTGAAGCCCTGGAGCGCGCGGTTGTACGTCGGCTTGCCGGTCGTATTGCCGAAGAACGTCTGCGCCAGCGCAGGCGTGGTCGCCAACGACAATGCCACAATTGCGAGTAACTTCTTCACTTGTCTGTCCTCCCTAGTTGGCCGGCGGCATGCAGAACGCATGCGCATCGGCAGCACTCAAAACACGAACCGGCCGATCCCCCCCGCACACGCGACCGGGACCGTCAAGCTCGAAGCGGCGCGCGAAAATGCACGCGAACGCCTCCTGCCCAAATGCTCTTCGAAAAGTAAAACGTCTCTCGATCCTCTTCGAAGCATGCCGTGCCCCCGGTGCGGAAACGCCGAAGGCTCCAAAACTCTAACCTCAAACGGGGGGACGACGCAAGCCCAAAATCGGCAAAGATCCCGATGTAAATGCCTCCTCTTCGTTTCAGAAACGCTGTTTTTCTCATTAAACAGTACGTTTTGCAGCCGAAATGGCGGGTGACAAGCGTCAGTATTCTCCGCAAGTACAACAAGGGCTGTTGTCAACAAGAAATAGCACACGGGTCCGGCGCGTCGTCTATTCGCACACAAGCCGGTTGTACGCAACGACGAAGATCGCAAAGTCGGCGTCGTCCACCAGTCCGTCGTTATTGAAATCCGCCGGGCAGCTCGGCGGCATCGCCGGATCGTCGCAGACCAGCACGTTGTACGCCTGCACAAAGATCGAGAAGTCCTGGTCGTCGACGAGCACGTCGCAGTTGAGGTCGCCGGGGCAGGTATCAACACTCGGCACGAGCGTCACCCATTTGATCTCCGTGAGCTGCGCGCTCGCGAGAATGGATTCGTCACCGAAACCCGCATCGACAGCGCCGCCACCCGCGGCGAGCGGAAGCGTCTGGATCTGATTCCCGTCGACAAGGAGCCGGCCGCCACCAGGGCCCGCCTCGAGCGTGACCTGATGGAATCCGTCACCGAGATTCAAGTTCGTCTGCGGATCGCTCGTGCCGTTGTTGTCATTGCGTAGCCCTAATGCGCCGCTGCCGATGTCCGCGATGATCCAGCGACCCGCCTTGTCGGACAAGCTCAGCACGAACCCGCCGCGGCGAAATCCGCTCACGTTTCCGAACGTCGAATTCGTCAGGCGCACGTTGGCAGTGAGCGACCACGTGACAAGTGAGAAGTCCATTCCGCCGCCGGAGAGATCAGCAGACCAGTATGTCGTGCCCGACGAAGTTGTCGGTCCATACGTGAGTGTTCCGCTCGCGGCAGATGAATTGGCGACCGCGCTGCCGTGAAAGGTCCACCCCTGCAACGGCGGCAGCGTCGAGAGCGACGCCTGGTAGACCCGGTCGCAGGCGAGCGCGGATGCGGCAAGCGACGCGACAGCGAGAGCGGCCACAATTGAACAAATCGTGTTGGTGGTCATATTTGAAGTCTACGAGAAGGTGCAAGAGACGCAAAGAGTTTGTTGCCGAGGCCCGAAAACGCATCACGGGCAGAGCAACGCGTCATACGCCGCAACGAACAGCACAAAATCCGCATCATCCACGAAGCCGTCGTTGTTGAGGTCCGCCGGGCAGCCCGCTGGCATAAGCGGGTCCGCGCAGTCGAAGATGTTGTACGCCGTTGAAAACGCGACGAAATCCGAGTCATCCACGTAGCCATCGCCGTTCAGATCACCCGAGCATGGCCGCTGAAAGAGCAGGAACTGAAAGTACGGATCGTTCTTGAGCTTGACCTGGAAGTCCGCCGTCGTGTCTCCGCCGTGGTTCATCACGAGCGAGAAATCCCAGGCCAGTTCATACGACGCGCCCATGTAGAGCACACCGCTCTGCGGCCCCCAGCTCGGCGCCGCAGGCTGCCAGAGCGCGCACGGCCCGTTGTATGCCGCGGCATACTGCGTCTCGATGATGTTGAACATTCCGGCAAGCTGAGTGAGCGTCACGGCGCTGGTGGCGCTCATCGACGCGGGCGAACCAGTCTGCACCACGTTCATGAAACCGTTGAACGTGTACGAAAGATTGGGCACGGTCGGTGTGAAGCGCAGCACGCCTTTCAGCGCAGCGTTCGCGCCCGGACCGAAGCCGTAGTAGCTCGTTCGCAACTCGTAGATCGTGATCCGCAGCCCGTTGGAGAGCAGTTGTGTGTACGGCTGCGACCCCGCGGCAGCGCTCGTCGTGCCCGGTGTCCAGTTGAACCCCAAGTACAAAGGTTGCGTGTTGCTTCCGCCCCCGATTGCCTGCACGTAGCTCCCGGCGTTGACGGCAAAACCCGCGGCACCCGCTTGCGGCATAAGCGAGCCCGCTCCGCACACCAGCATTCCAATCGCCAACTTGATCGCCCCATTGACCGCCAAATTCCGAGTCTTCATGCCGCCCTCCATCTCTGCGATCATCTCCGGAAACTGCCCGGCGTTCCAGCTTGTTTTGCCGCGCCGCTGCGAAATCTTGCACTGCGTGCATATGTGCACGCCAATAACTTCGCTTTTCGGTGTCGGTGCGGTGTTGCGAAGAACTCACGGACACAGCAATGCGTTGTACGCCGCGGCAAAGCTCACGAAATCGGAGTCGTCCACGAAACCGTCGGCGTTGAGATCCGCGGGACAGCCCGCGAGCATTGTCGGATCTGCACAATCGAGGATGTTGTACGCGCCGGCGAACAGCACGAAGTCGGAATCATCGACCTGGCCATCGTGATTGAGATCGCCGGCGCAGGTGGTTTGCTCCGTCCAGGTGAATCGCAGGTTGTCGAGCAAAGTCTGAGTGACATCGGCGCCGGTGCTGCTCGCGCGGAATTCGACGGTGAGTGGCTGCGCTAACTGCGGGCCGGTCAGGCTCGAGGTGTTCAGAGTCACGGTCCTGTTGAGAACGAATGTCGCGGCGGGCACGCTCGACATGGTGATCGGGAGGGAAGCGACGAAGGTCGAGCCGATGGAAAAACCGAGCACGAGCGTGGTGCTTGCGCTGAAATCTGCGTGTGCCGCGGTGAGTCGCGCGCGGCCGACATCCACGGTGATTGTCAAAGTCGAATACGACGACAATCCGCCCGCTCCGACCACCGTTCGCGAGAGGCCGGAAGGCTGCCCGTTCTGCGCGTTCAGAAATGCCTGCTGCGTTCCTTGTGTGGGCGCCGGCTCCGCGGCGACATTTCCATCAACGAACAAGCCACCAACCACGCCAAACCCGTTGTACGAAGCGCCCACTCCGGCCCAGTTCGTGACGTTGCCAGCCGAGAAGGTGTTGCTGTTGACATGGGGAGATTCGAAACCCTCGCTTGTGAACAGCGGCGCGGCCGAGCTCTGAGCGGCGCCGAGTGCAAACAGAACGGCCGTGATGAAGCCAGAAACGGAATAGTTCATTCCCCCTCCTCTGTAAGTCGCTGATTGTACAGCAATTGCCCAAAAAGCGAGCGCGTAATCGGGGAGTTTGCTTTGGGTGTGGAGTTCGCGGCGAATCAATTGGGTCGAAGCTGCTCGCCGATCCCATCGACGAAAAATTCGACACCGCCGCAGGATGGGCAGGCGTAGACATCAAAGACTTCCTTGTTCACAAAGAGCTCGCCAAGGTCGCCCAAGACTCCCCAGCGAGTCCCTTCATGAAAGCGTTTCGTGCCGAGGTAGTTCTTCGCGACATTGCAGCGAGTGCAAAGGACTGCTTTTCGGGAAATGGGTTCGGGCATGGCACATTCTAAACGAGTGATGGAGAAACCACCGGATGGTGGGAGGTGGGGCATTAGCGGGCGACGCACTTGGCGGCGGAGTCGGCTGCGGGGCCTTCGAAGTTTCAGCGTTTGAAGACTTCTTCGCGGAGGGTCGTTTTGGTCGTGACTTCGTCGCCCCCTCGAAGGTGCGCATCACGGCGCGGGGCCGGGGAGGGCCTGGCTTCGGCGACTTTGGGAGTTTCGGGTGGATTGATGCGAGTTGTTTGAGCTTTTGTTTGAGCGTTTGTTTGGGCTGGGTCTGCCTCGCGGGCGTTTTGATGCGGGTGGTGCGGCGGTATGCGGAGTGGGGCGAGTAGTGGGTCGAGTGGTGGGGCGCGAACGAGGAGAGTTTGGACGGGAGGCGGAGGGAGAAGTTGATCGGCGCGCTGATGTTGCAGCGCGGGCGGGCGCAGAAGCGCGAGGCGGGGCGGCGCGGGGATTTGGGTTGGATTTGTTCTGGGCACGTTTCGGCGCGGGGCGCGAGCGCGCGCTCTTGATGAGAGTGCGGCTTGGAGCATTTGAGTTGGCGCGGATGGGTGGGGCGGAAGGTTGTGCGAGTGTGCCGCGGACTTCGGAGGGGCGCGGGATTTGTGCGGCGGTCGGCGGGCGCGGCGAGCTGGAAGGCGGAGGCGAGTTAGACGGCCGCGGCGGGTTGGAAGGCGGGCTTGGCTGGATTGGATTCTTCGGTGTGGGGGTGGTGGGTTCGGTGGGTTTGGGCTTCGGGTCTCGGTGTTTGCCCCAGCGCGTGGCGGTGCGTTCGAAGCGGGCGATGTTGGTCAGGAGGGCGACGGTTTTGCGGATGTTCTCGCGGTAGCGGACGCGCAGCGTGTTGGATTCGAGTGAGAGGGTGAGGTGGCCGAGGAAGTCGGACTCGGTGACGGCCTGCTTGAGCGAGAGCTCGAGCGAGTGGGCGTAGTGGGGGAGATGCATCCCGGCGATGAAGCCGGCGCGCTGAGCGGAGACGGAACGGATCTCGGCGAGGCGCTGGAGGACATCGGGGCGGGAGAGCCAGACGGAGAGGGCATCGACCGTGGTGCTGTATCGCTTGGCGAGTTCGGCGAGGGAAAGCTCGGGGCGGCAGACATCGGCGAGGAAATTCTCGGTGTTGGCGGGGACGAAGGGCCGGGTCTGGGCCTGGAGGCGATCGACCATGGGGGGATTGAATTCGAAGGTGGGCATCGGGGTAGTTTACCATCCGGGCGATTGTCTGAAAGGTAATTGTTTGGTATTTTGGTTGGTTTTTGTGTGGAATGTCGTAAGATCCGTATTGGCAGTGATTTAGGTGGAAAGACAACGGAAATAGAGCCCATGGACTTGGAGTCCATGGGCTTTCGGGGGAAACGAGGCGTCAATTTCGGTGATTAGGAGCGGGACGATTTCGCCGGCGGCCAGCAGAGCCCTCGGATTTGGAGTTCATTTGCTTTTTGATCAGCGGGAAGGCGCTGTTGTTGCAACCCGGTCGCTCAGGGCTTCGCGACGATATCGGAATTAGCCAAACGACATTGCAGCGCTCGAGTGCGCCGATAGTGGAGGAATCGCCTTAGCGGTGCGATTGCAAAGGCGAGATTCCACGCGCAACCCATTCGCGCGGTCCAACTCAGCTTGTATTCGTTGGGCCGCTCGGCCGGCAAGAGGCACTTTCGCTCGATGAGTTCTTCGTGCAAGCCGGTCTCAAGTTGTTCGAGGTGCTTTTCCCAGCCAAGGGCAGAAGGGCGGCGGGGCACAAATGTCGGCGCGAAGCATCGAAGAATTTCGCGATGCGTCGCAACTAGCTCTTTCACCGAAGTTTCCGGTGGGAAGGCGTAGACATGGTGTTCGCGTCTGCTCTTTGGAAGTACGCGGGGCGGAAGGATGGAACTGACGCCGAAAAGCGCTCCATCCGGCGCGACTTGCCTCATTGCGACGAACGGCATCGGCGCTGGCAATTCCGGTCTGAGAATGATGCACCCGAGAATTGCGCTCAGTCCGCTCTTGGAATTCTCGAACGCTTCAAGCGCTACGGACGTCGAAGACCCCGCGGCGGAGCGGATCAGAAACCAGCCCGCGGAGCAAAAACCTTCGGCCTCCAACTCGGCCTTTCGTTCCCGCATCCTTGCGGATTGTCCTTCGCTCATTGCGATTTCGGATTTAGAGGAAGAAGATCCTCGAACCGGAGGTTCCAAAATCGGCTCGCAGCTCGAAGGAACACGGAACCGCATTTTGCCGGCGAGCCTCCACGCGTTGGGAAACCCAAAGGGGGCGTACGCGAGCTTCCATGTAACGGGATGAAATGCAGTCAACAGCCAGAGGAACGGAATTGGCGCGAGGACTGCCGCGGGGACGCGAATCGCGGGAATCGTTGCAGCGAGGATCGCAAGCAAGACGCAGAGAGAAAGGGATGTCCTTCCGATCCATCGACCAGTTTTCAAGTCAGCAGGCGGAGCGCGCCACTCGCCCCGTTGTGCTTCGGGATGGCTGTTTGCCTGGTTGATATACCTAGTCGCGTAGGACTGCTGATCATCTTCGGTCACGTGTGGATGGTAACGGATGGAAGCAAAGCGGACTTATGGGCCAGTCGGGCGACACGGGAGGCAATCAATTGCGATGCCCTCATTGCCTTCATCGCTGCCGCGTTCGGAAGGTGGCCCCGATCCCACTCCGCCGCACTTTTGTAAGCTCACCTCATGACTCCAACCGCCAGCGAATTTGGATTGAAGTGCGCCGTGCAGACCGCCAAGATGGCGCTGGAACTCGACGGCGCGGTACTGGACTTCACGCCGAAAACTCTTGGCTATGTCGAGGCAAGTCTGAACCGGTTGCACAATGAAGGCAATCGATCATCCACACATCCCAACACGGTGCTTGCCTTCGGGGGCTACGTGGGTGAGATGCTCGTGCGCAACGCGGGCGGACAATGGACGTACGGGAGAGACGTTCCCGGCGGATTCCCCGGCGACCCCGAAATGATCTACGTGCGCATGCCCGTGGGCGGCGTGGTGAATCCGATGGGCAAAGTCGCAAAGAGGCTGGATGGAGACGAAAGCGACAACGTTGACGTCTTCTACAAGTTGATCGCCAGCATGTGTGGACCGGGCGGGACGGGTCTGGGAGGCGGAACGCCTGTGCTGCCGCGGGTCGGGCCGAAGATCGGATTCTGGCGGCGAATGTTTGGATTCAAATGAAGCGTGTTCACTCTCGCTTCCTTTATTCCCGCCGCGGGAGCGGCACAAACCAAGGTTTTTGAGTGCCGTCGTCTCTTGAGGCAGGCTTCTATTTTGTAGCAGCCGCCACGGGAGCCGGTGCGGCCGCTGGCTTTGTCGCCTCGGGCTCATCCTTTGCTTCTCGCTCCTTCACGATGCTTCGCTCGGAGTTGCGGGCGACGCGCTTGGCGGCGGAGTCGGCTTCGGGGCCTTCGAGGGTTTCGCGCTTGACGACTTCTTCGCGGAGGATTTTTTCTATCGTGTCTTCATCGATGATCACGTCGGCGACTCGGCGGACTTCGCGGCGGATGGCGCTCTTGACGGCATCTGAATTCGTGATCAGCGCGGCGAACATGTAGCGGCTGGTTGCATCCTTCTTATCGCAGTAGTTGGGTGGGGGGCGGCCAGCGCGCTCTTGGTAAAACCGTCGCGGGTGAGAAGGAAGATCTTCTCCATGTCGTCTTCGTTCTTGGCGCTCGCGGTCATCAGGTTGAATGCCGCGATCTCCTGCTTGTCGATCGGCTTCTTGAAGCAGACTCGGAACAGCCGCCATTCGATGCCGTTGGTGAGCACGACCCATTCACATCCCTGATTCGCGGCATAGTCCACCGACTGCTTGACGTGCTGGTCCTTCAGATCGAGCCCGACCGCCTTCACCTCGAGCAGGAACGCGAGCTTGCCGTCGATGCGGACGGCCAGATCGCAGTACGTGCCGCGGATCGCGTGCTCGCTTGTCAATTCGGCGTACTTGTCGTAGCCGAAGACGGCGTTCAGAATGTCCTTGACGACGGTGACCGTGTCCGCCTCGGACACGTCGCGTGCTTTTTGTTGTTCGAGGACGCCTTGGAACGTCTTCAAAGTGGATGTGAGACGATCGACGACTTTCTTTGGAATACCCACCCAGTACCTCCCCGGTTAGACTCGGAGTATACAGGATGAGGGCGATTGCACGAAACGAGAATTCACACGCAGTCGCTCACGCAAAAAGTACGAAAAGGGGTTAGAAATGACACGACTTTGGCTCTTGATGCTCGTTTCGATTTGCGCCGATCTCATCGCCGCGGCACCCGAACCAGATAGCGTCGCCACGTTCTATAAGCGTGTGTGGAGTCTCACGCAAAGCGGAGACAAGGCGGAGAATCCCATTCAAGGCCCTGGTGGCATCACGATCGTGGATTCGGCGAGTTTTCAGGTTACTTGGACAGTTCGCGGAAGTTCCGAGATTGCCTATCTCCGTTACGTGCTGATGCGAGACGTTGTCAGTATCGACGTGCCGGGTCAAGACGAATTGCCGGCCGTCGTGTACTACAACGGGCCAAACGGAATCGAGTGGGCTCGAATTCAGGTGGGAAAGCCCGGGAGCCAAGAGGCAAGTCGTTTTGACAAGTTGATCGCGAACTGGGCTTCTACGGAATTGCCGAAGCGACGCTGATGTGCGCGTTCTTAAAACGCATCAGTTAGGAGTTCATGATGGCACTGCAAACAGAGTTTGGCTATTTGCCCGAGCACAGAGAATTTGTGGTCGGCGACATTAACATTCGGACACTGCCCTCGTTTGACAAGGCGGTCGGTGAAATGCGTGAATGCCCGCAAGTCGCTGATGACTGGGTGTATTCCCCACTCATGAGCCGGCGCCCATTTGGCGGAGCCAATACGAAGCAATTGCCCTATCCGGCTCGAATTTTTGGACTGCCAAAGACTCACGTACTAGAGCATCGATCCGCGACCGACGCCGACCGTTTGCACTTTCTCGTCTGGGTGTATGGGTTCATTGTGGGAATCCGGCTTAGCGATAGCGACGCGGGATTTATCGACGCAACCCCCATAAAGGCGGGCACGTTGACGGACATGCTCTGGTTGGGGAACAGCGAAGAGAAAGCTCTCGGTATTGCAGACGAGTTTTGGTCAAAGCATGCTTCCACGGGTCGGATCACAAAGGGTATTCGCGGAATCATCCATCTTTTGTTTCTAAGCGAAACTCCGAGCTACTTGGAATACGAAGAATTTATCTACTTGTATACGGCGCTGGAAACTTGTCACTACGTCAACGCCATGGCAGCCGGAAAAAGTCCCAGATCTGGTACGCACGCGGAGCGGATTGCGCAACTGTGTGCGCAATATCAGTGCCCGATTCCTACTTGGGCGGCTCCCGGCCCCGGCGGCGTAGTTGCGCACAGAAACGAAACGCTCCATGAAGGCTTGTTCTTCGACGAGCCCTTTGGCTTCTCGCTATACGGTGGAGATCAACGCCGAAAGCACGGGACGCAGTATCATGCCGAACTGCTTCAAATGCGAGCGCTTATCTGCCGTTTACTTTGCGCCATTCTTGGGTTTCACGACTGGCAGTACATTCGTTCATCGGTAGATACTCGGCAGATGCACGGACTATCGCTCTAACCACAATCCAATTTCGTGAGCGACCTACGCTTTGCTCGCTGAAGCCGGTGGCCGCGCGTCAATGTACACGAGCTCGGGACACTTCCGTTTCGCCCGGCGTGCTTCGCTATCCACGGCTTCAAGCTCCTTCATGGTCTTTGTTTCCTCGCCGACCTGGATGACAAGATAGAACGAATGCTGAGAGCTTTCCGCGGCCTCGTAAGCCGACAACTGCTTCATATAGCCGTGAACTAGCTTGGTATTGCTGGACAGTTTCACTTCGACTAGCACTCGGGATACTCCCACACTGAACTTAAAATCGACCGGTCCCCGACCAGCGTTCGACTCTGGGCTGATGTCAAGCTTGTTGGCTGCGCAATAGCTATCCGCGACAGCGAAGAAAGCATGCTGCGAGATTTTTTCGCGTCTGTCGACGATGGCGTGACAAAGGCCGTTTTGCTCTACGAGTTTGCGAAATTGTTCGAGTATCGTTCGGACGACAGCGGCCAGCGTGGCGACAGATCGGCGATCGGGATTGGGAATAAATAGGCGATTCAAAGACGTGAGACGAAGAACTTCGTCGGCCCACTGGAATTCTCCCGCTGGATCAGTAGTGAAATTATAAGAAGGCGAGACTTTTGCCTTGTAGGAATCAAGTAGCGCATCTATCGCCCCTGGACATCCGAGCACGCGTCCCAAGAGCTGACGCTTATTCTGGGCCGTGACCACGGCGCGCCAGTTTTGACCCAATTCGCGATTCAGCCGGTCCCTTAGCGATGAATTATGCGACGAAACAAAGTCGATATCCTCCCATGACAGCGCCACCGGAAGATCGCGAAGGACGCTTCGAGGGAAAAGAAATAACGGTTTCCGTTTGAGTGTGATGCACGGCAGTTCGTGAGGATTGCCACGCACGAAGCGGGTTTGTGTTGGGATGTTTAGTTGGGCACAAACACGCGAAGTAAAAGCGGCAAATTGCGTTGCTGCGATACTGAGGGTCATGTCACTTAGTAAGTCCGCACCAAAGCCTGGTTCAAACAGGCCAAGCAATTCAAAAACTTCGGGATCGTCAACTCCTGCTTGTGCGAGCCGCCAACTGGTGTCTGCGAGTTTAGAAGCCAACTTTGGCCCCACGCCCCGTCCACCTCCGCGCCCTGCATATCCAAGCCCAGCCACCCGAAGCTCTGGAAACGTGAGCAGTTTCTTGGACTGCTTCCAAAACCCATCGCCTGACGTTTCAATTCTGGTTACAGTCTTGATTACCCGGGCAAAATGGTCAGTCAACGCTGCGGCCGCAGCTATCATTTCGGGAATGGAAGAGCGGCGAACGAGATGGGGATCGACATGCAACGCCGAATCAATGTCCGTGAAGCGATCAAAAACATCCGCGCCATCAAGTGAGGCGGGATCAAGCCCAAAGGTTGCACTCAATCGTCGGGCCATAATACATGAATGCCAACGCGATATGCCCGTTACCACTAGAGGGCGATTACGAAACTACTACGGGTGCGCTTGAGCTATCGCACTGGCGTTCTTCAAAATGCCCAAGTAGCTTCTTTCTTTCGCAACGTTCGCGGCTGTGGCTTCGATGTGTTTCGTGATCGCGGGCAAGTCCACAGCAAGTGTGCTGGGCCAAAGGTTTGGGCTGTAGTCCAGTACGCGAATTAGATTGTCAACATCAAAAATGGGACCTGTGCCCGTGGCTCGAATAAGCGCGACGGGCTTGTCGAGTGCGATACGCATTCCAAGTTCAAACATGACATTGGGATTGTGCTCAGTAAGATCGGCGACGACCAAGTCCGCGCTTAGGAGGCTGTTAACGATCGTCGCGTGAATGACATCGCTTCCCTGACGTTTGGCGGTGACAACTTTGAAGCCCGCACGCTTGCCCGCTGGTGCAATCAGTTGGCTGAGAACTTCGTCAAAAAAACCTCTGGGTCTGCCCTCGTCCCTTTCGCGAAACGGCATCACTACGAAACAAAGTAACCCGGTATCAGTTTCTGGCTCGGCGAGCGTTACAACCCCAGGATCGTTGGGTGCTGCGGACTTGGTGTTTGCGAGTCTCGGCTTAGTCTCCAGTATTGATGCGGGAGAGGCAGAGCCGTCCGCAATTCCAAGATACTTAGTGTTGTTTCGAAAGAGTTCAGAAAACTCGTCGTGTACGGAGGGATCGAGGTCGAACTTGTCCTGAAGCGTGTTGCCCAGGTACTTCATTTCGGGAAGAGTGCTTCCGTTGTAGTACTCAAGCACCTTGCGAAACAAATCAACGTTTAGAAAGCCTTGTCTCTTGAATTTGAGTTCCGCATCGGCACTCGGCGCATACGCGAATCCGCGCCCGAGTTCAGTGAGAGCAATTTCCGACGAGTCTCTGCTGCCTTCCGTAAATCCATAATCACGCGAGGCAGCTGCCAAGTAAAAGAAGTCCGGATTGGATTTAGAAAGCCCGATCGCAGATGCCACTTGGTCCGGAGACCAAGGGTTTCCACCGTTCTTCTCCTTAAGAGCGAGTGGGATGCGAGTAGCGTCCTCGAGCGTTCGTCTGGGAAATGTTCTGCGAACCTGTTTGGTCGCTAGAAGCAATGTGCCAGTGGAAGCACTCTTGTTTGCTCGACCCTTTGCAGCGGGTCGCGGCGAATGGCGCTTTGCCACAGGTCCCGAGGTCGTGCCGTTAGCAGACGTTTCTGACGCCATGGCTGCTCCTTTGCTAAATCCGCGCTCTCGCATTTCTGCCAGAGTGCGGGGAATGTCGGTGCAAATTATCAATAATCCATGTCATCATGCGAGTGATCATGCCCACCTGCGGGCTTCTTCTTCTCGCGGATCTCGACGATGGCTGCTTCGGTCGTCAGCAGCAACCCCGCGATGCTCGCGGCGTTCTGCAGGGCGACGCGCTCAACCTTGGTCGGGACGATGACGCCCATCTTCATCATGTCGCCGTACTCGTGGGTCAGAGCGTTGTAGCCGAAGTTGGTTTCGTTTGATTCTTCGACCTTGCTGGCGATGACCGAACCGTCGAGGCCGCAGTTGGCTGCGATCTGCTTGACGGGGGCCGAGAGGGCGCGGTGGACGATGTCCATGCCGGCGCGCTCGTCCTGGTTTTCGGTCTTCTTCTTGAGCTTGTCGATGGCCTTGCGGGCGCGGAGGACGGAGACGCCGCCGCCGGGGAGGATGCCTTCTTCGACTGCAGCGCGGCAGGCGTGGAGGGCGTCTTCGACGCGGGCCTTCTTTTCCTTCATTTCGACTTCGGTTGCGGCACCGACGTTGATCTGGGCGACGCCGCCGGCAAGCTTGGCGAGGCGCTCTTCGAGCTTCTCGCGGTCGTAGTCGGACGAGGTGTTCTCGATCTGGGCGCGGATCATTTCGATGCGGCCCTTGATCTCGTTCGAGGAGCCTGCGCCCTCGACGATGGTGGTGTTGTCCTTATCGACGGTCACCTTCTTGGCGCGGCCGAGATCGGTGATCTCGACCTTGTCGAGGGCGATGCCGAGCTCGTCCATAATGGCCTTGCCGCCGGTGAGGACGGCGATGTCCTGGAGCATTTCCTTGCGGCGGTCGCCGAAGCCGGGGGCCTTGACGGCGGCGATTTTGAGGATGCCGCGGAGCTTGTTGACGACGAGGGTAGCGAGAGCTTCACCTTCGATGTCTTCGGCGATGATGAGGAGTGATGCGCCGGATTCGGCGATCTTGCCGAGGACGGGGAGCATGTCCTTGGCGGAGTTGATCTTCTTCTCGTAGATGAGGATGTAGGGATTTTCGAGAACGGTTTCCATCGTGGCGGTGTTGGTCACGAAGTGGGGCGAGAGGTATCCCTTGTCGAACTGCATGCCTTCGACGAGCTCGACTTCGGTGTTGAGGGACTGGCCGTCTTCGACGGTGATGACGCCGTCCTTGCCGACCTTGTCCATGGCCTGAGCGATGATCTTGCCGATTTCTTCGTCCTGGTTGGCGCTGCAGGTGCCGACCTGGGCGATTTCCTTGGAGGAGTCGACCTTCTTGGACATCTTCTTGAGTTCATCGACGAGGGCGGTGACAGCCTGGTCGATGCCGCGCTTGACGGCGTTGGGGTTGGCGCCGGCGGTGATGTTCTTGAGGCCTTCGGCGTAGATGGCTTCGGCGTAGATGGTTGCGGTGGTGGTGCCGTCACCTGCGTCTTTCGATGCTTTGGAGGCGACTTCTTTCACCATTTGTGCGCCGAGGTTTTCGTACTGATCTTCGAGATCAACTTCCTTGGCGACGGTGACGCCGTCCTTGGTGACGGTGGGGGCGCCGAAGGATTTTTCGAGGACGACGACGCGGCCGGAGGGGCCGAGTGTGACCTTGACGGCGTGGGCGAGTTTTTGGACGCCGCGGAGAATGCGCTCGCGGGCGTCGGTGTTGTAAGCGATTGATTTAGCGGGCATAATTTTTCCTTGTGTAAGACAGTTAAACGTTGTTTGCGAGAACAGCGCCGGTTAGACGCTGGATGCGAATGGGTTAATGGGTTGCTTGAGCGTGATGCGGACGTAGGCGATGCGGGTGGGGTTGAGGATGAAGATGTGCTTGCCGTCGGTGACCTTGACCGTGTGGTCGGGCTCGTCGGGGATGAGGATCGCGTTTTTGATGACGAGACCGGTGGAGTGCTCGGGCATGTCGTGGTAGGCGATGAGGGCTTCGCGCTGACCGTCGAGTTCTTTCAAGACTTGGCGTAGTTGGTCTGGGGTCATAGGGAAATCTCAAAGCGATAAAACTCAAAGCTCAAATGAAGGCAGGGAAAAGACGCGAGGGACGGGTGGCAATTGCAGGTCCGCTCCTGTTTGAGCTTTGCTGCTTTGAGTTTTGAGCTTTAGTCGATCACGGCGAGGATGTCGTCTTCGGACATGATGAGCAGTTCCTGGTCGTTGATCTTGACCTCGGTGCCCGAGTAGGAGGAGAAGATGACCTTGTCGCCCTTCTTGACGGAGAGGGGGATGCGCTGGCCGGTGTCGGTGTTGAGCGCGCCGTCGCCGACGGCGGTGATGACGCCGGTCTTGGGCTTGTCCTTGGAAGTTTCGGGAAGGAAGATGCCGGACGAGGTTTTCGTTTCGGCTTCGTCGCGCTTGACGAGGATTTTGTCGTGAAGGGGACGGACGGCGACTTTCGAATCAGACTTGGCCATACTCGGAACTCCTCAAGAAGACAGGCACTAGGCGGTGGTCTTTATGACTTGGGCACTAGGCACTAGGGTGAACGGGAAAATCAGGAAGGCAGTGCGCCGGGCCAGCGGCCGTCGTAGAAACGGCCGAGGCAGCGGCGGAGAACTTCTAGCAGGACGTTGAGATCGTGGGCGTCGTGGGGGCGATCGACGACGGCGAAGGCGCCCATGCGGAGAGCCTGTGCCATGTCGCGGTGATCGTCACGCTGCGAACGGGCGCGCTTGACGACGACGGTGGGGGGCGGAGTGCTCATGCGATGAAGCAACTCCAGGAGCCGGGCGCCGCCTTCTTCGAGTTCGGGGGCGCTGGCTTGATCGGAAGAGGTGATGCCGGCGGGGGTCAGATCGAGGGGGAGACCAAGGTCGACGACGGCGATGTGGATCTGGATGGACTTGATGACGTCCTGGGCTTCTTTGCCGGAGCCGGCGCGATGCGAGAGGATGCCCATTGGCTCGAGCAGGCGCGGGAGGCGTTCAACCCAAGGGTCGGGATGCCAGCCGGCGTAAGAAAGGAGGAGATTGAGACGGCCACCGGGGAGGCAGTCGGAGGGGGATTTGCATGCCGCGGGACGGCCGTCGCCGGGGGTTCCGGGCCAGGGGGAGGGCGAGAAAATGGGGCGGACCGGCAGCATGACGTGCTAAGGCAATTGCAAGCCGGATGCCGGAGGGGATTGGGTTTTGAAGTGGGAGGGGCTTGCCGCAAGTGGTTCCAGCCGGGTTTTGTGGGTTGGAAAGGGCGGCGGGCCCAAAGAGGGTGGCGGAACGGTCGTTTGAGGGTGGAGTGAGTGCCATTTCGGCAGGGAGTGAATTGAGTTGATGGAAGCGGTCGGAGTCTTGAAATGAAACGAGCCCACCTCCTGTCTTCGCTCCCCTCGGGGACGGGGTTTCAGAGAAGAGCGTGTGGTTCGAATTCGATGCGTCGGGGGTACTCGTGCGAAGGGGACCCTTCCTCCAACCCCTTCCCTGAGGGAAGGGGCTTTGGAAGGGGCGCGAACTCTTAGACTGGGGGCATGATGGAAGTTGTGGTTGTTGTGCTGGCGGTGGGGTGTGTGGCGCTGCTTGGGGCAGCGGTGTGGTTGTTTTTGGAGCGTGGGCGGCTGATGGCGGATGCGGCGCGGAGTGGGGCGGAGAAGCTTGGGATCGTGGATGATTTGGAGCGTGCGGAGAAGCGAGCGGGTGAGGCGGAGGCGCGCGAGAAGGAACTTGCGGTGCGCGTGGGGCAGAGTGATGTTGAAGTTGCGAAATTGCGAGAGCAGGTGCGCGGCGCGGCGGAGACGCTGGAAGTTGAGAAACGGAACTTGCGGGAGCAGAGTGAGCAGGTGCGGGCGGCGCTTTCGAAGCAGCTGGCGGATGCGGATGTGAAGTTCTCGGCGACGTTCAGGGCGCTTGCCGGAGAAGTGCTGGCGAAGACGAGCAGTGAGTTTTCGCAGCGGGCGCAGGAGCAGTTCAAAGGGCAGACGACGATTGCGGCGCAGGAACTGGAGCAGCGAAAGCAGTCGGTGGAGAGATTGCTGCAGCCGATCGCGGAAACGCTCAAGAAGACGGACGAGAAACTTGCAGCGATGGAGAAGGAGCGGACGGCGAGTTACTCGGAGTTGCGGGCGCAGGTGCAGCAGATGGCGATGGGGAGCGAGGCGCTTCGGAGCGCGACGGAGAAACTGGGGAGGGCGCTGCGCGATCCGAAGGTGCGCGGGCAGTATGGGGAGATTCAGCTCAAGAAAGTTGCGGAGCTGGCGGGGATGCGGGCGTTTTGTGATTTCACGGAGCAGTCATCGACGACGGACTCGGATGGCAACCGTTTGCGGCCGGACATGATCGTGAAGTTGCCGAACAAGCGCGAGGTTGCGATCGATGCGAAGGCGAACTTGAAGCCGTATCTGGATGCGATCGAGGCGACGGATCCGGCGCAGGTAGAAGTGTTCTTGAAAGCGTTTGCGGATGGGATCGCGACGCAGGCGGCGCTGCTTTCGAAGAAGGGGTATTGGAAGCACTACGAGAATGCGCCGGAGTTTGTGGTGATGTTCGTGCCGGGGGATCAGTTTGTGGATGCGGCGCTTTCGCGGCGGCCGGACTTGCTCGAGTTCGCGGCGTCGCAGCGCGTGCTGCTTGCGAGCCCGAGCACGCTTATTGGGTTGCTGCGCGCGGTGCATGTCGGGTTTCAGGAGCAGACTTTGGCCGAAGAGGCGATGGAGCTGCGGCGGCTGGGCGCGGAATTGCACGAGCGTGCGTCGGTGGCGTTTGAGCATGTCGCGAAGCTCGGGAAATCGCTCTCGAGCGCGGCGGAGCACTACAACAAGTTTGTTGCGAGCTATGAGCAGAGGCTCGAGCCGACCTTCCGGAAGTTTGAGGAGAGCGGGGCGAAGAGCCCGAAGGAACTGCCGCAGGTTGAGGTGGTGAGCACGCAGTTGCGGTTGATGGCGGAGTAGGTTCGATGGCGGATGTGGAAAGTCGGATGTCGGGTGAGACGAAGTTGGCGAGCGAGCAGTGAGTCGAGTGAGGCATTTGTCGTGACTTCGGTTGCACCCTTTCAGGGTGCGGTGGGCTGTGCGGGCACACCGTGGGTGTCGCTCGAAACTCGCTCCACCCACGGCTCGAATCTTTCAGCCCCGTTGGGCTGAAATGCGAAGTCAAGGGATGCGAGCGACGGGTTGAATCAAAAAACTGGCTTCGTCTTTGGGGACACAGGCCGGAAACGACGCTTGGAAGCTGTGGTGCTGCCGCGAAGAGCCGACCTGGTGGCGGTTGTCGTGGTGTTTTTGCATGAAAGGAACTCGCCATGGCCATTCGCTCTTGCCGTTGTTTCGGACGCGCGTTTGCTCTGTCGCTGATGGCCGGAATGACGCTGGCGAGCTTGCCGGCTTTGGGGCAGGTGGTGTCACCGACGGCGATCACCTATCAGGGCAAGCTGACAAAGGATGGGAGCGCGTACACGGGGCTGGCGACCGTGTTTGTTTCGGTCTTTGATGCGCCGACTGACGGCTCGCAGGTTGGCTCGTCGATTGCGATTTCGAACGTGAGCGTTGACAAGGGCGTGTTTACGGTGAGGCCGGACTTTGGTGCGGCGGCGTTCATGGGGAAGGTTGGCTACTTGCAGGTCATGGTGCAGACGCCGGGCGACATCGGGCCGGTGACGCTTTTGCCTCGGCAGGCACTGACGGCGGCGCCGCTCGCGCTCGCGATGCCGCGGTTCCGCATGGATGGGAATCTGGCGGTTGTCGGCGATGGCACGAGCGCTGGGGTGTTGCAACTCGACGACATTCCGGATGCAAAGTGGTTCCTTTCGACGGGCGGGTATGTGCTCTCGTTCTGGAATGATCTGGGCGGAACATTCAAGCCCAAGATGACGCTTTTCAACAGCGGCGAGTTGTGCCTCGGGACGGACAGCCCGAGCGGCATGTTCACAATTGAACGCGATGACAATTCTGCGAACGCCACGGGAAATACGCTGTGCATTCGGAACGCGACGGATCAGGCAAAGCAGCTCTTGATCAGCTATCACACCGGCCTGAACGCCGGAACCATTCAGGCAATTCGCCAGCCGAATCAATACACCAACCTGCTGCTCCAAGCGGGCGGGGGCAGCGTCGGGATCGGCACAATGGCGCCGGCGGCAAAGCTCGACATCTCCAGCGTCGCCGACGGTCTGCGTGTCAGTTGCACGAGCGCCAGCGCGTGGCCGGTGAAGATTCTGCAAACAGGATCGAGCAATACCGCGGGCATGCGGATGTCGGCGAACGGGCTCTTGCGCGTGACGAGCCAGAGTCAGATCGGGTCGCCTGTTTACGCGGAGCTTTCGGCGGCGGGGACGTGGGGCAGCACGAGCGATCGGCGGATGAAGACGGACATTTCGCCCGCGGAAGGGAGCTTGAGTGCGGCGCTTCGCCTTCGGCCGGTGAATTTCCGGTGGAAAACCGGCGGCCCGACAGGGCAGGTCGATTTCGGGCTGATTGCGCAGGATGTCCGCGAGGTGTTGCCGAGCTTCGTGCAGGGGGATGAAGAGAGCGAAATGCTGACGTTGAATTACCCGCAGCTTTCGGTGGTGGCGATCGGGGCGATTCAGGAACTCACGGCGCAGAACGATGCGAAGCTGGCGGAGAAGCAGCGGGAGATTGATGAGTTGAAGGCGCGGCTGGAGGCGATTGAGGCGCGGCTAAATGAGAGGAAGTAGGTCGGCGTGCGTGCGGCAATGAGCGGGGAAACGAGCGCGACGGATCAGCAAACGCGTGTTTGAATAGTGCGGAAGTAATCGGCGTACATCGGCGCTAGGTTCTCCTCGCGGTAGAAGTCGGCGGTTTGCTTGGCTTTTGCTGAATGCTGCTGATAGAACGGCTCGTCATCGCAGAGGCGGATAACGAGATCTTTCCAATCGGTGACTTCCGCCGCGCTTGGAGGCGTGCGAGAATCCATGGTGGCGGAAGCGGGAAGCGGAAGGATGAAGCCGGCACCCCGCATGGTTTCGGTCATGCCGCCTTTGCCGGAGGCGATGGGGACGACGCCGTTGATTATCGCTTCGACTAAGACGCGGCCGGCGGTTTCTTCGACGATGCTTGGCGCGAGCAGGACGCGCGAGACGGCGTAGATGTCGCGCGGGTTGGGGACGCCGGGAGAGATCATGATGTTCTGATGGCGGGCGAGATCGAAGTTGCCGGCTTTCGCGGCGGCTGCGAGCGTGCCGGCGGTGCCGCGGGATTCGACGACCATGATCGGGATGTCGGGTCGTTCGCGCGAGAGTTCTTCGGCGAGACGGGCGAAGAAGAAGACGCCCTTGTCAATGGATGGGTTGATGAAGGTTGTGAAAACGGGCTCGCGTGCAGGGGAGAAGATGTCGGTGAAGTTCATCGGGACGGGGAGGGCGACGGATTCGACGCCAATACGTGAACGGAGTTGATCGGAAAGGAACTGGCTAGGTGTGAGCACGGAATCGGCGTGCTCGAAATAGGTAGGATCGAAGTAGGCGTTGTTGCGGACAGAGAGAGCGACAGCAGCGCCGTGATCGCGACAGATTTTTTGACGAGCGAGTTCGGGCGGGCCGGCGCCGAATGTGTGAACGACGCGGGGGCGGAACGAATCGAGGATTTTCGTGAGTTCGCGATCGAAGGCGGCCCGCAGAGCTGCATCTTTCTGCCAGGAGATCGGATCGTGATCGCCCGTGTCGAGCAGGATGTAGTCGATCTCGCTGTGGCGAAAGCGAAGGAACCCACCCGCCGATTGATGCGACAGGTTCATCGCACGCAGAATGTCCTTCGGCGAACTCGCAGTCGATGACTTCGCACGTTCGGTTGCGAACGTGCCGAGCGTGGTCACGCGGGTATCGGATGATGCGAGAAATCGCGAGATGGTGTCCATGCAGCGCACTGCGCCGCCGGAGGGGTCAAACGGAAACTGCGGCAGCAGCGTGAGGATGGAGAGATCGTCGTGCATTGCGAAAAAGAAAACGGCCGCCCGAGAATGGGCGGCCATTGAGAATACAACAGGAACTGCAATCAGCGACGACGGCGACGGGCGCCGAGAAGGCCGGCGAAACCGAGGAGGCCGGCGGCGGCGGGAGCGGGGACCACCTGGATGTCGACTGAGTTGTTCGGGATGAAGAACTGGATGGCATCATCCTGATCGACGCCGGTCCAGTCGAAGTAGAAGGCGACGGTCCAATCGAGGTGCGTGCCGGTCTCGAAGTTGGAGCCGAAACGATCCTGGAAGCCGAAGCTGGTGTCGGTGTGGCCGACGGTGTAGTTGAAGCCGCCGGTGCTGCTGCCGACGCCGATGAGGAAGTTGTTGGCGGCGTCATAAAGAGTAAACCCGGTTTCGACCGAGTACATCTCGACGTTGCCGCCGGTGACGGTTATGCCGTACTTGAACAAGGTGCTGATGTAATCGGTGGGGTGTGTCCAGTGCGCGCCGTCGAAGGTGGACGTGCCGGACATGATGAGGCGGTTGCCGCGGAGATTGTCATCGAAGCTGCGGCGGTACTGAGCGCCGGTCATACTGAAGACGCTGCCGTCATCGCTTCCGGTGCCGTAAAGCTTGATGCCGTTGGTCGGGAGGTAAGCGCTGCCGACGCTGGCGGTCGGAACGTCGTAGTCGACCCAGCCGCCGCCGCCCCCGGACTGAACGTACTGGAGGCGGGTGGAGTTGTGAGTCCAGTCGAAGGCATCGGCGTTCGCGGTTGCCGCGGCGAGCGGAGTGAGCGCGAGAACGGCGGCGTGAGCCGAACGGCTGGACATGAGTGACTTGGCGCGATCAAGAAGCGTGGACATGTATTCCTTCCCCTTTGAATACGTTGGACGACAAAGCACCCCGTCGCAGGGGTGAATTCCTTAGGGGAAAGGTGCCTCACAGACTGCGATCCTGCCAGCGAAATAATGGTGTGAGGCGGGCGCGCCCACAGGAACCCAAGGGAAAGGGTCCAATAAAAAGGTGTTTCTTGCGCTTTTCGGAGAAAAGCAGGAGACTGGAAACGTGACACAGTAAAGCGAAAGAACGGAGCTGCATGTGTTCGTGATTTACGCCACGCGCGGTTGAGCAAACAACTCGCGTGCCTTCGCGAGCAGCTGGTCTTCGGTCAGATGGTGCTCATCGATGACGACCGAACCGATGATGCGTGCGGCGACGTCGTGGTGGTGCTTTTTGAGGTCGAGCAGCAGGTGTTCCATGGCGCTGCTGGCTCCGGTTGCCGTGCCGAAGATCAGGATCTGCTTCGCGTTCCCGAGCGTCTTGGCGACGGCCTCGTAGAAACTCTTTCGCTCGGTTTGTTGTTTGCCGTCGCCCCCGGGGTTTGTGAGAAATGCAAGTCTCGTCCGAAGCCGAAGGGGTCGTAGGGGGTGATGCGATGCGGGAGCGTGCCGTGCAATTCGGCGTTGTAGATTCGGGCTTCGCGGTGATCGATGACGACGAGCAGGTGCGTGCCGGTTGCGGTTGGCGCGGGTTCGCCGGAGTTCTCGAGGAAATGTCGGATGCGTGTGATGTCTGACTTGTTTTCGAGGTCCTTGCCGTGCGGGGGATGAAGCACGAGCACCTCGCCATTGCGAGTGACCGTGAGATGTCCGTTGTGCTTCTCGTCAACCACGACGTCCGGCATCGCGCGGAACATGGAACACAGATCGCGCCATTCCAGATTGTGCGGCGCTGGGTGCTGGAGCAGTTGCTGATAGATCTTGTCGTGGACGCCGGCCAGGTTGCTTTGCATTGTGCATCGTCTCCTCGTTGCGAGCGTGCCGCGAGCCTTTAAGTTCTGCGTGCGCACCTGCGAACAGCGGATCATGTGGAATCGGTGCCGGAAGGGCAACGGAGGACGATTCCCACATTTTCCCTGAAGGAGGAAAATCGCGATGAGTTACGGGTTTGACGGCGCGGTGAGTTCGCTGATGTTGAGCTGGTTGTTCTTGAAGAGTTGGGGGAGCTGCTTCTTTGGGTCGCTCGGGCCGAGGGGGATGTTCCACTTGATCGTGCCGTAAACCTCTTGGATGACGTCGTAAGCGAGGGGTTGTTTGTCGGCTGGCACGACGTATTTGACCGTGGAGAGACCGATGTTCGCGGCCGAGAGCGTGGTGCGGAGCTGCGACAAGTAGTCGAGGCGCTGCTGGCGATCGGCGGCAGATTTGTCGGTGTTGAGGACGAGGGCTTGCTCTTTTGTGAGCGCGGTTTCGACGCGATAGGACTCGCTCTTCAGTTCGTCGTAGCGGGTGGCGCAGGCTGCGAGGAGGAGTGGGAGCGCGAGGAAGAGTGTGAGGCGCATGGGCGCAGATTAGCAGAGCAGCAGCGCAAAGGAATGGGTCCGATGGGACTTGTAGGACTCGTGAGAACGCGACCTGATGAAGCGAACGACTAACGCTTGGGCTTTGGTTTGCCTTTGCCGGTGCCTTCGGCGTTCTTGCGCTGTTGCTCCACGAGCTGCTGAATGCGCGAGAAGAAGCCGGGTTTATCGCCTTGCTGCGCCTTGAGCTTGTCGAGGTTGAGCAGATCGTGCTTGGCGATGTGGGCGCGGATGCGCTTGTGTTCGAGGATGCCCAGCGCGCTGTTAGCGACGAAGTAGATGGTGAGACCCGCGGGGGCGTTGTACATCATCACGGGGAACATGATGAGGCTGATCCACTTGATCATGGTCTGCTGGGTCTGCTGCTCGGGAGTGAGCTGCGTGGTGGTGGGGGGTGTGAGGAATTTCTGGTGGAAGTAAAAGACCACGCTCATGATGAGCGGGAGTATGTTGATTGCTGTGACCGGGCCGAGGAGCGTGCTGAGAAGCGGAATGCTGATCCCCGTCTTCGAGAAGACCCAGAAGTTGTCGGGGACGGAGAGATCGGCGAGGAAGGTGGGGTGGCCGAGTTTCTGGAAGACGCCGTAGAAGGCGGGCTGGTGGCGGAGCTGTGCCGCGAAGAAGAGGGTGGCGTAGAGGGCGAGCCAGATTGGTGTCTGGAGGAACATGGGCAGGCAGCCGAGCATGCCGAGCGGGTTGATGCCTTCTTCGCGCCAGAGCTTGGCGGTCTCAGCCTGGAGAACCTTGGGATCGTTGCCGTACTTCTCTTTGAGCTTGGCCTGCTTGGGGCCCATGGCGCCCATCTGCTTGCCGAAGCGCTGCATGCGCACCTGCGACCACTTCGTGACCGGGTGGAGGATCGTGCGGACGACAACGACGAGGAGGATGATGGAGAGGGCCCAGTCGCCGACGATGCTGTGCAGCGTGGTGAGGAGCCAGAGGAGGAAGGAGGTCAGGAAGTTAAACGTGCAGAAGGCGCACGGGCCGGGCATCGAGTAGTAGACGAGGCCGTCGAGGGAAAGGGCTTTGCCGGCGGCGTCGGCGCGGATGTCGCTTCGGATCAGAGCGCCGGCGTAAAGCGAGAGGGAGAGGTCGGCTGGCTGGCCGGGCGCGACGGTGATTTCGGGGCTGGTGAGACGCAGGGCGATGACGTCGTTGGGGTGCCCGTTGAGGAGCGGGCGCTCGAGGACAAGACGATCGACCTGCTGCACGCTCTTGAGCGGTTTTTCGCTGATGAGTTGCGCGCCGACCGCGCCGGGCGTGATCGGGGTGTGGAGGGCAACGCCGAAGTAGCGGTTGGTGAGGCCGATCCACGAGAGCGTGTACTGGCGATCCTTGCTGAGCGCGTTGGGCCACTCGGTGATCGACTCTTCGTAGTGGCCATTTGCGAGTTTGGTGCCAAGGACGGTGGCGTGTTCGATGACATAGTCGCGGCTTTGGACGAAGCTCTGCGTCGGGTCGTATTGAGGAGAGAAGAGATAACCGAAACGGAGCCGGCGTTTTTCGCCGACGTAGGTTGCGGCATCCATTGGAAGGTCAACGGGCCCGATCTGATAGAAGCGGAACGCAATCGGAGCATCGGTCAGGTTTTCGACCTGTTGCGAGAGAACAAGATCGCGGGCGCTCGGCGAAAACGAGAACGTGCGCGTGATGCGGAGAGCGGTTTGGTCGCTCGAGTCGACGACCTCGGCTGTGAATGTGCTCGGGGGCGTGAACTTCCAGAGCGTGCCGGCGGCATCGACGGAGAGATTGATGAACTGATTGCCGATTTGAAGGCCGAGAGCGGCCATCGGGGCGACAACGGTGGAGAGCGGAACGCCGGCGGCGGTTTTGAGAACTTCGCCGTTTGGGCCAAAGACCGGCGTGGTGTATTCGGCCTGCAGATCAACCGGGTTTTTGCGCTCGATTGTTTCGAAGTGATCGGCGGAGCGGAGAGAAGACAGGCCCGCGCCGACTGCGGAGAAGCGAGCGAGGAGATGGGTGCCGTTGAGTTCTGCCGCGGCGACTGAGGTGTCGGTGGGCCAGACGCGGGCGTGGAGCGAAGCGAGATTGAGTTTGCTTGCGGGCGAGGTGAAAGCTGGAGTGGCCGCAGGCGTGACGGCAGTCGGAACTGCGCCGGGGTTCGCGGCCGGGGCGGTGGGCTCTGGCGCGACCGGCGCGGGCGTGTTGGCGAGCACCTGCTGCGGCGGGGGCTGGGTGAGCTGCTGCTGCGTGGACTTCTTGGAGGAGAAGTACATCGCGAAGAAGCCGCCGACGATGAGGAGGAAGGCGCCGACGACCGCGAGGGGTCTGACCAGCTTGTTGGGTTCTTTTGGCATTGGTGGGAAGTGCGCCGGCGGCGTGAGTGCTTAGCGGCCCTCGAAGAGGCGATCGGCCAGCCAGACTGGGAGCTGTGGGACCTGCTTGATTTTGCCGGCGGTGACGCCGATGTCGTACTCAATGCGGACAAACTGGGCGTACTCGGGATAGAGGATCACGTAACAAGCGCGCGGGTCCTGATCGCGCGGCTGGCCCACTGAGCCGACGTTGATGATGGCTTTTTCGCCGGGGCGGAAGTGATAGCGAAGGTCGGGCCCTAATTCGTCGGGCGGGTAGAAGTCGGGCTCGCTCGTGAAGACGCCGGGAACGTGCGTATGGCCGACGATGGCGGTGTTGGTGACGCGATCGAAGATGGCTTCCATCTTGTCGGGCGCGTTGTTGACGTCGTCGGGGAAGATGTATTCGTTGATCGGGCGGCGGGGCGAGCCGTGGACGGCGAGAATGGGGCCGGGCAAGTCCGGAAGCTGCTCGACGATGCGGACGCGGAGACGGCCGAGGAAGTCGTAGCGATCGGCGCGGAGTTTGGCGTCGGTCTCGCGATCGAACTGATCGCGGGTCCAGAAGGCGGCGGACTCGGCGCCGGCGTTGAAGTTGGTTGGCTCGTACAGAACTGCGAAGTCGTGGTTGCCCATGAGCGACCACTTGGCGTGGCGGCGGACGAGATCAACACATTCGAGCGGTTCGGGGCCGTACCCGACGATGTCGCCCAGGCAGATGATCTGATCGATCTTGCGCTTGTTGATGTCTTCGAGAACCCGCTTGAGTGCTTCGGCGTTGCCGTGGATGTCGCTGATAACGGCGGTGGGCACGGTTGGGAAACCCTCGGGGGGTGTTGTGGTGGCTGTCGAGTGGGCTGTCAAAGCGGCAGATTGATCTGCCGGAAAGCTGCGTAGGCGGGCTCGCCCGCTGATGAAGGGGGGCATGCTAGGCGATTTCGACGCGATTCGCTCGCAATCTGGCTTCTAGAGAAGGCTCGACCCATTCTTGCGCTTTGCGGCACCGGGATTGCACCAAGTGAAAGGTCCGGATCGCCGATGCATCCGGAGGAAGTCTGAGCCGGCAGGGCCGGGCGGACGTATTTGATGAGGGGGACGGGGTTTGAGTTCTTGGGTCGGGTGGTAGGGTGGGTTGTTGGACGGAGTAGGATCGGGCGAGAGGTCCCTGTAGATAGGAAAAGCACATGCCCGCGGCAAGCGTCTCATACCAGCGAACACGGGAAATGACGATCGACGAACTCCTTTTGGAGAATCGGATTGTCTTTCTGATCGGCGAGATCAATCACCAGTCGGCGGCGAGGGTGATGATGCAGATGCTCTATCTGGAAAACCAGAAGAGGGGCCAGGAAATCAATTTCTACATCAACTCGCCGGGCGGAGCCGTGGATGACACGCTCGCGCTCTACGACACGATGCGATTCATGAGCAGCCCGGTGAGCACGTACTGCCTCGGCAGGGCGTACTCGGGCGGCGCTGTTCTGCTGACGGCGGGTGAAAAGGGCAAGCGGTTCATTCTGCCCCACGCCAAGGTGATGATCCACCAGCCGTTTGGCGGGGTGACGGGCCAGGCGGAAGACATCCGCATTCAGGCCGAGCAGATCATCAAGATGAAGGCCGAATTGAACAAGATTCTGGCCGACCACACCGGCAAGAGCGTTGAGCAGGTGCGTGCGGACAGCGAACGCGACCGGTATTTCACGGCGGAAGAAGCCGTGGCGTACGGGCTCGTGGATGAAGTGCTGCGGACGCCTCCGAAGGAAGCGAGCACGATCATGGCGGGAGTGCGGTAACGCAAAGGGCCAAATGGCAAAGCGCCAAATGGCAAAGGGCAGAACTCTTCGGTCTGGTGGAGTTTGAAGCGAACGACATCCCGGCAATTTGGCCCTTCGGCACTTTGCCTATTTGGAAATTTCCCATGTCCGGCCACCTTGTTCCCATCGTCATTGAAAAGTCCGCCAAGGGTGAACGCGCGTACGACATCTACTCGCGTCTGCTCAAGGATCGCATCATTTTTCTGGGCGGTCCGGTGGACGACGACATCGCGAACCTGATTGTCGCGCAGATGCTCTTCCTCGCCAACGAGGATCCGAAGCACGACATCCATCTCTATGTGAACAGCCCGGGCGGCAGCGTGAGCGCGGGCCTTGGCATCATCGACACGATGAAGTTCGTGCAGTGCGATGTGAGCACGTACATCATCGGCCAGGCGGCGAGCATGGGCTCGTTGATCGCCACCAGCGGCACGAAGGGCAAGCGGTTCACGCTGACCAACGCCCGCAACCTGATGCACCAGCCGCTGCTCGCGGGCGTGATGGAAGGGCAGGCGACGGACCTCGAGATCGAGGCACGCGAGATGCTCCGCATTCGCGATCGGCTGTATTCCATCTACAGCAACGCGACAGGCAAGTCGACGGATGACATCGCCAAGCACTGCGACCGAAACAAGTGGCTCGATGAAACCGAGATGCTTGAGTATGGGCTGGTGGACAAGGTGCTGACGCGCATGCCGGCGCCGACGGGGCCAAGGCAGCACGACGACGAGTAAGCAACCATTGGTGAAATATGTCTAACCGCCCGGTGATTGCCGGGCGGTTTTCTTTTTGCGTCGCGTCGCGGAAGGCGGTACGATTTTTCGATGCCCCAAATCAATACCTTTCTGACGTTCAACAACCAGGCCGAGGAAGCGGCACGGTTTTACACTTCGATCTTTCCGAATTCGAAGATCACTCGGGTGGCGCGGTATCCGGATCTCGGGCCGGATTCGCCGCTCAAGACCGGGAGCGTGATGACGGTGGAGTTCGTGCTTGATGGACGCGAATTCACGGCGCTGAACGGCGGGCCGAGCTTTACGTTTACGCAGGGTTTTTCTATCTCGGTGCTCTGCGATACGCAGCAGCAGGTGGATGAGTATTGGGACAAGTTTGTGAAGGCAGGTGGCAAGCCGGTGGCGTGCGGGTGGATTACGGATCACTTTGGGGTGTCGTGGCAGATTGATCCCAAGATATTGATTGACATGGTCAGCGGTCCGGATCCGGTGAAGGCCGGTAAGGCGATGCGGGCGATGATGAAGATGGTGAAGATTGACGGCGAAGAGATCAAGCGGGCTGTGGCGAGGTGACGGTTTCGTGGTCGACTTTCCACGGGCGTCTGCGCGTTTATCGAGCCCTGTTCTGCGCGTCGCCCCTGACACGAACTTTCACGGCGGTGTCGGGTACGTGGTTGAGTCCCCAATCACGCATTGCACGCAGCACCGGCAGGAGTGAGCGGCCACGCAACGTCAGGCTGTATTCCGAGCTGCCTACTCGTTGCGGAGATTCGCGTTTAGCAATGAGCCCGCCAGCCTGGAGGCGTTCCAGCCGCGCGGCGAGAATGTTGGTCGCGATGCGCTCGGGTGAACTCGCCAACTCTTGGTAGCGTGATTTGCCGGCGAGCAGATCGCGGACGATGAGAAGAGTCCACTTGTCCCCGATAAGGTCGAGCGTGGCGGCGACGGGGCAAGGTGAACGCGTTGCGTCTGGTTTTCTCGTTGAGGTCATGGCTGTCCCCTCGACGCGCCCGCGAGGATTCTGGTGATCTGGGCTCTGTGGATGGCCATGTGCATGCCCGCCATCGCATGCCACCCCGCGCCGTCCAGTGGTCCGAACCAAGGGTGTGCGTAGCGGACTGGCGTGCAGAGAGTGGAGCAGGAAGCAGTGAACGCAAGAAAGCGATCGCAGGATTCCTCATAGGCACGCTGCACGTCTGGGCCCACGTCGGGTCTCGGCTTGACTGCGGCGGTGCTTGCCTTGTTTTCGGGGACACGCCCATGTGTCAATGCCGCGATCACCTGTGTCATCTGGCTATTCACGATTCGCAGATGATCGAGGGTCATCCACACCGACCAATACCTGCTGCTGTCTTCGAGGCCTCGGAGTCGAGGAATCAGAACTCGCTGATTCAGAGTCCGAGGGTCGACGTCGCGATATTGGCGACCGATCGCGTCGCGCTCGCGTTGGAACTGTGATGTGAATCGTTCACGTGTGCCACGCCAGCGATTGAACGCAAAGATCGCACCTCCAACAAGGCGCTCGATGGCGGGAATTCCTGCTCCCGGCGGTGCAAGGTTTGGGACGGCAGTGGATGTGCTCTCCATCCCCCATGCTAGCCCAAATCACTTGCAAAATGCAAGTGATGGCGTTCGCGTTGTGGATTCTGATTTGGATCGGGCCTCAGTTCGTACCTTGGCAGATCACCAACCTTTTGGCTTGAAGCAGTTTGTGGACCAATTGATTGGGGCGAATTCGAGCGAGCCTCCAGTGTGCCGGGGCCTGGCCTGACGGAGGTGTATCACGCGATTTTCAGTTTGCGGGTCCATTGGCGACTCAACAATCGATTCGTGCAAACGGGAGACACCATCATTGCGTGCGCGACGGCGCCGGGGCTTGGGGTGCGGGCGATCGTCCGGCTGAGCGGCGCGGCGGCGTTTGCAGTGGTTGAGGCGATTTGCGCCGGTGACGCGAATGAAAAGCGTGCACGTGGCGTGCGGGCGGCGCGGTGCAGAGTCGGTGGGCGTTTTGAAATTCCCTGCCTGATCGCGAGCTTTCCCGGGCCTCGAAGTTACACGGGCGAGGATGTTGTCGAGATTGCGGTTGTGGGGAATCCGACGCTGGTCGAGAGGTTGATCGCAAGCGCGATCGGTGCGGCAGGCGGCGTCCGGATGGCCGGGCCCGGCGAATTCACGGCGCGGGCATATTTGAATGAGCGGCTGACACTCGCTCAGGCGGAGGGGATCGCGTCGTTGATTGCGGCGCAGGGCGCGGACGAATTGGTGGAGGCTCGGCGGCTGCTGTCGGGCGAGCGGGGCGACTTGTATCGCGCATTTGCGGATGAGGCGATGACGCTGCTTGCCCTTGTCGAAGCCGGGATTGATTTCACGGACCAGGAAGACGTAGTGGCGATTACCGGAGCCGATTTGCGGCGGCGGGCGATCGGGCTCGCATCGCGGATTGAGGACGTGCTCGGGAGTGTCTCCGGGGCGGAAGCGCGAAGTGATTTGCCGCGGGTTGCGCTCGCGGGGGTTCCGAACGCGGGGAAGAGCACTCTGTTTAATGCGTTGCTTGGCCGGCGGCGAGCGGTGGTTTCGGATGAAGCGGGAACGACGCGCGATGTGCTGGAGGAAACGCTCGATTTGTCACGAGACATTTCGGGTGGCGGCGAAGTCCTCCTGTGTGACACGCCGGGAGTTGACGCCGATTCAAATGATGCGGTTGATGCACAGGCACAGGAGGCGAGCCGCGGATTTGTTGCGGAGGCGGATGTTGTCGTCTGGTGCGATCCGACCGGACGCTTTGAAGGCGGCGAATTGGGTGGGGCGACGCGGGCGAGGTTGATTCGGGTGCGAACAAAGGCGGACTTGCCGCATGGGCGAATGGAGGCGGGCGCGATTGAAGTGTCCGCGCTGGACGGGTTTCATCTGCCGTCGCTTCGGCGGGCGATTGCGGATGCTGCGTGGGGGGGCGGGAGTGGGGGGGTGAAATCAGGAGTATTGCCGCGGCATCGGAGGGCGCTACGGACGGCGGCGATAGAGTTCCGCGGGATTGAAGCGGAATTGCCGGAGAATGGAAGGAATATCGCGGAGCCGGAACTGATCGCGGGGCGGCTACGCGGCGCGCTTGATTGCCTGGGCGAATTGACGGGGCGGATGACGCCGGATGATGTAATCGGACGTGTCTTTGCGACGTTTTGCGTGGGGAAGTGAAGGACGGCGGTTGTTCGTCTTGACAGAAGTTTGTCAATGCCAACCTTTCGGAACTGATCGCCTTCGAGGATCGGGGCCGATACAGTTTGGAGTGACACCGGGGATCGCGTGCGGGCCGGAGGCTCGCGGAGGTCAGTCGATGAGCGATCGGGTTGTAAATCAGAGCACAGAAAGTCAGAATCCATCTGAGCCTGCGGCGGCACCCGTGGAGAGCCAGGGTCGCGTTGCGGTTGCGGAAAAACCAGCGCCGGCGAAGACGCGCGGTCCGGTGGATGCCCTGCCTCAGTTCAAGGTGTTGCTGCACAACGATGCGGTGAACACCGTTGAGCACGTTGTAGATTCGATCATGGAATTGACGCCCTTGGATCACGGCCGAGCGGTCGAGGTGACGCTTGAGGCGAACAACGCGGGCGTCGCGCTCGTGCTGGTGACGCACAAGGAGCGGGCGGAGTTGTACCGCGATCAGTTCCAGTCGAAGAAGCTGACGGTGACCATCGAGTCGGGCGAATAAGTGGTGAATAACTGCTGGATTTGGCACCGATAAGAGGTGCGGGTCCGAAAAGAACCATCACGGAATATGAACCAGCGGCGTGCCACCCGGCACGCCGTTTTCTTTGATTTTGATGCGGGCGGGAACGGCGCACAGCGGTTTGGTCGCGTGATCGTTGCGACGGCGCGCACGTTCGGAGATTTTGCGTACGCGGTGCGGAAACGGGAAGCGGTGTAGTCGATGCTTGAGGACCACCGGCTGCTCTTTGCGGTGGACAACCCAGACACGGCGATGCGCTCGCGGGCGCCGTGTGGGTCCCCGCGTGCGATTTTAAAGTGTCGGGGCGGGGAGGTGCTCATGGTTCTCAGGCTTGGCGATTTACTGGTGCGTCAGGGCGTTCTCACCGAGCAGCAGGTGGAGGACATTTTGACGGAGCAGCGTGCGGTCGGCCGCCCGTTTGGGGAGTTGGCGGAACGCTTGTTTGGAGTCTCGCCTACAGATGTGGAACGGGCGTGGGCGGAGCAGTATTCGCAGATTGCGGGCGAATACAGCCTGCATTCGGCGCGGTTTGAGAGTCACGCGCTCGCGAGCATTACGGCTCGTCAGGCATGGCAATTCCGCGTGCTCCCGGTTCGCTTCAGCGGCGATGAATTGACGGTGTGCACGACCCGCGATCACCTGGCTCGCGCACTGCGATTTGTCGGATGGAAGATGGAGAACCCGTGCCACTTTGTGCTTTCCAGCCCGGAGAATCTGGCCCAGATGCTGATGAAGCATTTCCCGCTGGCGGGCGCGAGCGTGGGGATGGTGCCGGGGAAGACGATCGGGGCGGTGTAGGGGAAATATCGGATAGCGGAAGTGGGATGGCGGATGTGAAACGGCCGTCGAACGAAACCGGCCGTTTTGAGTGGCTTCCCCTCCAATAATCCAACGTGCCCAAGACTGCAGCCAAAAAGCGGAAATCGGACGCTGTCCGATCGGTGTCTCTCGTCAGCCTCGGCTGCCCGAAGAACCTTGTCGATAGCGAAAAGATGCTCGGCATGCTTGCCGAGAGTGGCCTCGCGCCGGTGAGCTACGACCCGACCGATGAGAACTCGGTCTTTCAGGGCGCTGACGCGGTTGTGATCAACACCTGCGGGTTTTTGGAAGCGTCGAAGGATGAATCGCTTCAGGTGATTCAGGAAGCGATTCGCGAGAAGGAAAAAGGGAACATCAAGCGTGTGGTGGTCGCTGGGTGTCTCGTGCAGCGGCATCGCGCGAAGATGCTGGAGTGGGCGCCGGGCATTGATGCGATGGTGGGCGTGTTTGATCGCGACAAGATTGTTGAGGCTGTGGTCGGAACGCAGGCGATCGTGGCTCGCGCCGGTTCGATGAAGGAAGCGTCGGACGGGCCCAAGTACTGGATCGCGGCGAACGCGCTCGCGGCGGCGAAGGCCCGAGACATGAGCGTGACGGGATTGACCGTCAACGGCAAGGACGGCAAGGGGATTGGATACTTTGAAGATGACTCCGCGCGCCTGCGCCTGACGCCCCGGCATTACGCGTATCTGCGCATCAGCGAGGGGTGCAATCAGAACTGTGCGTTCTGCACAATTCCGAGCATCCGCGGCAAGATGCGAAGCAAGCCGCTGGATCGGATCGTCGAAGAAGCACGCGAGCTGATCAATGACGGCGCGTTTGAGCTCTTGCTCATCGGGCAGGACACGACGAGTTACGGCGACGATATCGGGACAGGGCTGAGGCAAATCGCAAATCAGCAAAGCGCCAAATCGCAACTTGGAAAGGCCACTGCCTTCGCGGCGTATGGGGGTTTGCCTGCGCTGCTGCATGCACTTTCCGAAACCATGGATGATGCAAATCATGGCCAGGGCTGGCTGCGGCTGATGTACGCGTATCCGACGAATTTCAGCGATCCGATCATCGAGGCGTTTGCGAGCTTGGCGAGCAAGGGGCGGCTTCTGCCGTACCTCGATATTCCGCTACAGCACGCAAGCGATCGGGTGCTGGAGTTGATGAAGCGAAACGTGACGCGCAAGCAGCAGGGTGATGTGATCCGGAAGCTTCGCGCACAGACGCCGGGCATGTCGGTGCGAACCACGTTCATCAGCGGCTTCCCGGGCGAGACGGAGTCAGATCACCGCCAACTGCTCGAGTTCATCGAGGAAATGGATTTCGAGGCCGTGGGAGTGTTCGAGTACAGCCACGAGGCAGGTACGGTCGCCGGGACGATGGAGGAGGATCGGAAGCTCGCGGTACCTCAGGAAGTGAAAACCAGGCGGCGCAACGAGGTGATGGAGCTCCAGCAGAAGCTGGCGTTCGCCAAGGCGGAGAAAATGGCGAGTCGGTTCGATGAGAAGAACCCGGAGGCGTCGATCCGAAAGGGTGCGACAGTTCTGGATGTTGTGATTGATGCGGGGCTTCGGACCAGCGGCAAGAAAACCAGCGGCGTGGGAGATGGCGGAAGGCTCTATCAGGGCCGGACTCGGTTCCAGGCCCCCCAAATTGATGCCGTCACCTATGTCCAGTCACGTGAAAAGCTGGCTTCGGGCGAGGTGGTGCGGTGCGTGGTGGTGGGGAGCGACGGGTACGACCTCATTGCCAAGCCGGTGGCCGAGATCGAGAAGCGGGTGGGCCTGAAGGTGCTTCGGTAAACGGGCAGCGGTGCGCCTTTCACTGGGCAATTGCAGGAAGAATGGCGGTCAAGTCGATACTCTGGCAATCGAGCCCCGCGCGGCCCGAGGTCGAGCCGCGCCCGGGATTGAATCTTGGGATGGATCCCGCAGTTCATGATCCGAGCCGGCCATGTCATTGCTTTGTGCGCCTTGGCGCTCCTCACCATCGGTGTGGTGATGGTCAATTCGGCCGGGCTGGGCGTGACGGGTGTTGCCGGGCCACTGGCTCCGGCGGGGACCCCGGTTCAAGCGGCACCAATGACGCTGAAGGCGGTGCTTTTCACCAGCGCGACGGCGCACATGTTTGTTGCGATGGTGATGATGGGCTTCATGGCGTTCTTCCCGATCCGCCGGCTGGTGGGTGGCGCAGGATCGCAGTTGTCCGATCAGTACGACATCACGAAGGCGTGGACCGGGCTTGCGGTTGGCGTCTTCCTCTCGCTCGCGGTGCTCGCTCTTGTGTACATGCCGGGTATCGGTCAGGCGAAAAACGGCAGCCATCGGTGGATCAACATCCCGGGACTTGGTGACGGGTTGTCGGCCCAGCCGAGCGAGATCGCGAAGTGGGGGATGTTGCTCCTGATCGCTTGGTATTGCGCGGTGCGCGGGCCTCAAATGAAGAGCTTCTTCAAGGGGCTGGCCCCGGCGCTGGTTGCGATTGGTGCGGTTGCCGGGTTCATCGTCATTGAGGACTTGGGCACCGGCTTGCTGATCACGACGGCTTGCTGCGTCCTGTTGCTGGCGGGAGGAGCGCGGATCTGGCACTTCCTGATGTTCGTGCCGCTGGGGCTGGCGGGCGTCGCGGTTGCCGTCATCAAGAGCCCGTATCGCCTGACTCGAATCACGACGTTCCTTGATCCGTATAAAGACCCTGAGGGCACGGGCTATCACCAGGTGCAGTCGCTGATTGCGATCGCAAATGGACAGGGCGTCGGGCGCGGCCTTGGTTTCGGACTGCAGAGCAAGGGCTATTTGCCGGAGGACCGGACGGACTTCCTGTTTGCGATCATCTGCGAAGAGCTCGGGATTCCGGGGGCTGCGGCAGTGGTATTCCTGTTTGTGCTGCTGATTTGGGCTGGGCTTTCGGTGGTGAAGCACGAGAAGTCGCCGGCACTGAAGCTGTTCGCACTCGGCGCGACGATCACGATTGGCGTGCAGGCGGTCATCAACCTTGCGGTGGTGACTGTCGTTGCTCCGACCAAAGGAATCGCACTGCCTTTGATCAGCGCAGGCGGAACGGGCTGGATTCTGACGGCGATGTCGCTCGGGATTCTTGTTGCAATCGATCGCACCAGCGATGAAGCCGAAGCCTTTGGAAGCAGCGACGTGCCCCTGTTGAAGATGGGCCTGTCAGGGGCGGGCGCGGAGGCCGGATCGGTCGCGGCGTGAACGAGGTTCACCCAACTGAAAAAGGTCTGCGCGTGGTCTTTGCCGGTGGCGGCACGGGAGGGCATCTTTATCCCGCTCTTGCGATCGCGGAGCAACTGACGGAACTCAACGACAACGTTGAATCGGTCTTCTTCTGCTCGACGCGGCCCCTCGATGCTCGCATTCTGACTGAGGAAAACGCGAAGTACGTCGCCATCCCGGCGCATCCGTTTTCGCTGCGGCCGCTCGCTCTCGCCGGGTTTGTGCGAAAGTGGCCGGGCGTTGTGCATCGTTGCCGCCGCCAACTCCGGCATGAGTCTCAGCACGGCAGAACCATCGTGGTGGCGATGGGGGGGTTCGTCAGTGCGCCGGTTGTCGCCGCGGCTCGGAAGGAAGGCATTCCGGTTTTGCTTGTAAACCTCGATGCGACTCCGGGACGTGCGAACAAGTGGGTAGCGAAGCGCAGCGGGCAGGTATTCACGGCAGCGGAGGTGAAGGGGTTCCCTTCGTGGAAGCGGATTCGGCCGATTGTGCGATGGGCGGCGATTGCCGACGGCGACCGGCAGTTTTGCCGGCGCGAGATCGGGCTCGACCCCGACCTCAAGACACTTCTTGTGACCGGAGCGAGTCAGGGCGCTCGCACGATTAATCGGTTGATGATGGCGCTCATCGAGCATCAGCGGAGTGCGTTCGAAGGATGGCAAGTCATCCATCAGTGCGGGCCGGTGGCGACCGCGAAGGACACTCTGGACGAGCGAGGAATCGCCGACGCATACGAAAAGGCCGGAATTCGAGCAATCGTGAAGCCGCTGTTTCGGGAGATGGGCCGGGTTTTCGGTGCGGCTGACGTTGCGATCGGCCGGTGCGGGGCAGGCAGTGTGGGAGATACCTGGGCCAATCGCGTGCCGAGCGTTTTTCTGCCGTACCCGTACCACAAAGACCAGCACCAGCGGCTGAACGCCTTGCCCCTTGAAAAGGCGGGCTGTGCGATCATCGTACAGGATCGGATTGAGGCGGCGGCAAACGAGGCGGATGCAGGTGTGGTGCTGCGTTCACTGATGACCGACGGCGCCCGACGCGACGCCATGCGTGAGAAACTCCGAGAACTCGGCCCCGCGGACGGTGCTGGCGCTGTAGCCCAAGCGATTCTCGCGGGCGTTTGAAGGTGGGGCGGGCAAAGCTCACCGGCGCGGTACACTTGAATAGACCGAGCAACAGGCCGGGTTGCCGCATCCGCGGCAAGGACGCTTTTCGGACGTTGAGTGAATGGAGAGAGACAGCGCATCTCCGGCGTGGAGTGGGACGGTGGCAATCGTTTGCCGCGGCAAGGACGTTGCTCCGCCCATGCTGAAAGACTCGCTCGTTCGTCGCGGGTTTGTCGTGGAAGAAGTCGAGACGACCTATGCCGCGATTGGGCGTGCGGTGCTGACTTCGCGACACGACGCGAAGGGTCGGTCCGTTGTCGTGCTCGTCGAACCGACGAAACTTTCCCGCCCGCACGAGCTTGTGGCCGCACTTTCCACGAGTGCGCCGAACGCGATCTGCTGGCTTTGCCGCAGGGTCGCGACGGGCATGGAGCTGCGGGCGGTTGTCGAATCCGACCTCGCGGCGTGGCAATCGTCCGGAAAAATCGTCGAGACTTCGGCCATAAGTGCCGCTGCTGTCGGGGCTTCTGGGATAACCAAAGCAAGACCCTCGAACGACGGGCCAAACCATGCGTATGAAGAGGGGGCGAAAACGCCTTCCCTGCGGCTTGCCGGCGATTGGCAAGGCAACGCAGCCGAAACGCCGCGGAGCGGCGCGACGGAACTCACTCCTCCGGTTCTGACGGATGAAGAGTTGGCGATGTTGCTCGGAGATGACACCAGCGCGGCGGAGCCCGGCACCTGAGTTTGTTGTTTGGGTTGTTGTGGATTCGTTGACGGGCGTTGTTGAAGGGAAAGCATGTCGTCGCAGGATGGACAAGCAAGGCGCGTGATTCTCGTGGGCCGTACCGGCCTTGATGCGAAGCTGCGCCTCGATCCGGACATGGAATTGCTGCGGGTGCGCAACCCGATGGAAGCGATCGCGGAGCTTGCGGACCCGATTGATGATCAATCTCCCGCTCGCGCGGTGGTGGTGTTTGGCGAAGGATCGACGCCGGGGATTGGCGAACGCGTTGATGAATCGATGAAGGCTGTGATCGAGGGGCTGCGGCTGGTTGATCCGGCGGTGAGCGTGATGGCGATTTCGCCCGCGCCCGATTCGATCGCACAGAGTGTCGATGGGATTCTCGATGCGGGTCGGTCGGCGGAAGAGATCCGCGAGCAGATCAGGACGCCGAAGCAGGCGGCACGCGAGACGATTTCGGATAATGCATCGACATTCAGCGCGCCGCATCAGACTCGCGCCGCGGTCGATTGCACGAGCGATGAGGTTCTTGAGGATCCTGCCCGCGCGCTGGCCGCAGGGCATGATCCGGTCTTGGTTGTGCTCGCGGGAATCGCGAAGCATCTCGGCGTGGAAGCGCTGCGTGTGGAGCGGGGATTGGTTGAGCAAGGAGCGGCGATCGTGTGGGGCGGCGCTGTCGTCGGCACGCTTGTCGCCGATGGCCTTCGTCCTGAGCAGCTCGCGCCGCACACACCAGCTTTGGCCCCTTGGGTTGCGATCCGCGAACAGATGCGTCGGCTGCGTCTTGCGGCATATTCCGATCCGCTGACTGGTGCTTGGAATCGTCGCTATTTCGATCAGTTCCTTTCCGCAGCACTCCAGATCGCGCAGGACAATCGTCATAGCGTGACCGTGCTGGTCTTCGATATCGACGACTTCAAGAACTTCAACGACCGTTTCGGCCATGCGGCGGGCGATGACATCCTCAAGGAAACAGTGCGATTGCTTCGCAGCGTGATTCGCCCGACGGATCGGGTTTGCCGCATTGGTGGCGATGAGTTTGCCGTGATCTTCAACGAGCCCGAAGGGCCGCGCGATCCGGCGAGCCGGCATCCCAAGACGATTTATCAGATCGCCGAGCGCTTCCAGAAACAAGTGCGCGAGGCGACGTTCCCGAAGCTCACGGCGGAAGCTCCGACGACGCTGCGGATCTCCGGCGGGCTTGCGACGTATCCATGGGACGGCTTGACAGCGTGTGATCTTGTTGCGAAGGCCGACGAGCGGGCGATGGAAGGCAAGCGTCAGGGCAAGAACGTGATCATGCTCGGACCGGGCGCGGATTCGGCGGAGTGAGCATCCGCGGCGTTGTCGCTACCGGTGCAGCCCCGGCACAAAGGTCAGCACGATTTCGAGCGCGATGAGCAGGATGATGATCCACTCGAGCACTTCCATGCGCCGATTGGTTTGTTGGTCGCTCAGCTTCTGATAGATGCTTTCGAGGACACCCAGCTTTCGCAGGACTGACCCGTCCCATTCGGGATGGTGGAGGCGATCGGTCAGCCGGTGATAGAAGCGCGCGAGAAAGTGATCGCCGACGAGCTTGATGGCGTTGTTCACGCCCTCGAAGAGGATCGCGGCATCAGCCTGAAGCATCGCGATCCGGCGGAGGCGGCGGGTGGTTGCGCGGCCTCGGGTTGGGCGTGAGAGGATCGGATAGACCTCTTCAAGCGCATCGTCGAGTGCTTCGTCCAAGTGGCGCATTTCGAGAAGTTCGACGTTCGCAAATTCGATCAGATCGAGCAGGTCAGAGGCGTCGGCCCCGATGATGAATGCCGCGGCGAAGTCGAGGATTGCTGCGTCGGATTCGGAATAGCTGATGCGCGAGCTGAGGGCTTCGTCAATTTCCTGGGGAGAGAGTGTCGAGGTATCGCCTCGCAGGATCTGGGCCATCAAAGGGCGGTTGGTTCGGAGCAAGTCTTCAAGATTGTCGGAAGGCTCGCCGAAGCGATCGAACTGGAAGGTAATGTAATCCTCGGCGAGGTCATCGAAGCGGAGTTTCGAAATCGCTGGTTCGAGCGAGGGGAGAATTCCCTTCAGTTGCTCGCGGCTGCGCTTCAGCAATGACTCGTCTTCCGCCAGCGCATTTGCCAAGGCGACCAGATCGCTCAGGCGGCCGGAAATCGGAAAGGTGTAAACAACGCTGACGCCGCCGAAGTCGTACAGGGTTGTTTCGCACCTGGTGGAAAGCTGGAATCCGGCGCGCGCTACCGGCTCGCAGGCTTGTAGAAAGCGAACAGGGGCGGGATCAAAGTTGAAGTAGCGAGGTGCTCGGCGGCGGAGTTGGAGCTGTTCGCGCTGGGGACTGGGGAGCGCATCGCTGCGTGTGAGAATGTCGGCGGCTCGATTCAGGTCAATGGCCAGGCCGACGTCAAAGCAGTACACGACCGAGCACGAGCCTTGAATGATCGGGCCGGTGGACTGATCGACCTTTGTTTGGGTGACGGAAGACATGGATCTTGGTGTTCGGCCGGAGCGGACAGGGTAGCGAATGCGTCGTGAGTGGAAGATCACGATTTGCCGGGCAGGTGAATGTGCGCAAAAAATGAGCCGGTGGCAAGGTCGATTGCGCCGATCAAGAAGGCGCAATCGCGAGGAGCAGGGAGCCATGCGGCTTGATGAGTTAACAGCCCAAGCCAATTTGAAGTTGGGGAGCAGCGGGGCGATCACAATCGCCTCGGGCCTCGCCTCTGTCCGCATTTGCGACGTAACTGAGGACAGCCGCACGGTTTTGCCCGGTTCGCTCTTCGTGGCGCGAGCGGGGGCGAAGGCGGATGGGCGTCAGTTTGTTCGACAGGCCTTAAAGGCTGGTGCTGCCGCGATCCTCTGCTCGAAAGGCACTCCCATCGACCTCGCGTCTGAAGGCGGCTCCAAAGACCGGAGCGCCATCCTTGAGGCCGATGATGTCGAGACGGCTGCTGCATTGCTTGCCGAAGCGTTCTACGGCAACCCCAGTTCCAAGCTCCGCTGCATCGGCGTGACGGGGACCAACGGCAAGACCACGACAACGTGGTTGCTCTGGCGACTGCTGAATGCCGTTGAGTTGCGGACGGGTCTGATCGGCACGGTCGTGATCGACGACGGCAACGAGACGGCGCGAGCGGAAATGACGACGCCTCCGGCGATCGAAATCAGCCGCACCATGAGCGTGATGGTCGAGAACGGCTGCAAGTTCGCCGCGATGGAAGTTTCGAGCCACTCGCTCGCTCAGAAACGTGTGGCGGGGATGAACTTCGAAATTGGCGTCTTCACGAATCTCACGCAGGACCACCTGGACTTCCACAAGACAATGGAGGCGTACGGGAAGACGAAGTCCGACCTCTTCCGGATGCTGCCGCAGAACGGCCTTGCGGTGGTGAATGCGCAGGATGCCGCAGCGGAATCGATGCTGAAAGATTGCCGCGCCCGTTCGCTGCGGTGCGTGGAAGTATCGGCGGATTTGAAAGCCCCCGCGAAAGGCGCTTCGGTTCGAATCATCGAGATGGATCGATCGGGCATGAAGCTCGGGCTGACCGGCCCGTTCGGCGCGATCGACGTCTGGGTGCCGTTGGTCGGTTCATTCAACGCCATGAATGTGCTTGAAGCCGTTGCCTGCGCATTCGAGTGCGGCATGACCGCGCAACAGATCGTTCAAGGCTGTGCAAGGCTCGACGCACCTCCGGGCCGCCTCGAGCGAGTTCCGACGCGGGGCGATGAGCCGCTGATTCTCGTGGACTTTGCTCACACCGAAGATGGCTTGCGGAGCGCGTTGAGCACTGCGAATCGGGTGAAGGGCGATGGGAGATTGATTGCGGTGTTCGGCTGTGGGGGCGATAAGGACCGCACCAAGAGACCCAAGATGGGGCGTGTCGCGACAGAGATCGCCGACTTTGCGATCATCACGAGCGACAACCCGCGAACAGAACGTCCCGGGGACATCATCGACGCGGTGCTCACGGGCGTGGATGAGAGAGATCGAGCGAAAGTCTCGGTGCAGGCCGACCGCAAGCGTGCGATTTTCCACGCGATTTCGTTCGCCCAGGCGCACGACATTATCGTGATAGCCGGCAAAGGGCACGAAACCGAGCAGATTCTTCCCGATGGTCAGGGTGGCACCATCACGCATCACTTCGACGACCGCGAAGTCGCGAAAGAGGCGATCGCGGAACGCCGCGCCGCGGTGCGGGGCACGCGAACAAAGTCTCACAAATCAAAGCCGGAATCGGGAGCGGTGGCTGAATCATGAATTTCTGGGAACTTGAAAACCTTCGTTCCGCCATGACCGGTTCGTGGCTCGTGCGTCCGAGCAAGAGCTCTCCACCCGAAGCGCAGGGAGCATCGATCGATACCCGCTCGCTCAAGCGGGGCAATATCTTCTTCGCGCTCAAGGGCGAGAAGGTGGACGGGCACCGATTTCTTGATGGCGCGGCAACGGCGGGTGCAGCGCTCGCAGTCGTCGAAGACCCGGCCGTCGTTGCGACCGCACCCAGTGGTCTCGCGCTGCTGCAAGTTGAGAACGTCGGTAAGGCCCTGCTCAAGTGTGCCGCGGAATATCGAAAGACCTTGGAAGGCACACGCGTCATCTCGGTCGGCGGCTCGAACGGCAAAACGACGACAACGCGGCTCATCGAGGCGGTCTTGTCCAAGAATTTCCGGGGCGTTTCGTCGCCGAAGAGTTTTAACAACGCCATCGGCGTCCCGCTCACGATTCTGTCGGCCCGTGCGGGCGATCAGTATCTGCTTTGCGAAGTCGGAACGAACGCGACGGGCGAGATCGCCGAACTTGCGAGCGTCGTTTCCCCCGAGATCGCCATTATCACCAGCATCGGGCGCGAGCACCTCGAAGGCCTGAACTCGATCCGGGGCGTGATCGCAGAAGAAGCGAGCATTGCTTCGGAAATCCGGCCCGGTGGCGTTGCAATCATCGCGGCGAATCCGACCGAGCTCACCGACGCGGTCCGGGGCCTGATGATGGGCGGCAAGACCGGAACCATCCTCCGCTTCGGCCCATCCGCCGATGCCGATTTGCGTGTTGAGTCGATCGCCACCGACGAACTTGGGACATCATTCTCGATCAACAAGCGATCCAAATTCCGCATTCCGCTGCTGGGCGCACACAACGCGATGAACGGCGCAGCGGCAGTCGCCGTCGCCCGCCGCTTCGGGCTTGATGATGCTTCGATCCAGGCCGCGCTCGCCGACGCTCCGGCTCCGGAAATGCGGATGCGCCTTGAGATCAAGGGACCGATTGCCCTGCTCAACGACGCGTACAACGCGAATCCGGATTCCATGCTCGCATCGCTGAAGGCGTTCTCTGATCTGGCCCGCCATCGCAATCCCGCCCGGCGCGTTGTGGTCCTGGCTGACATGCTCGAAATGGGCGAAGCCGGGCCCGATGCACATCGCGAGATCGGCGAGGCGGTTGCGGCGGACGAGTCGATCGACTTTGTGGTCCTGGTCGGACCCTTGATGATGTTCGCTGCCGAGCGTCTGCGCAAGAAATGGACCGGAGAGCGTGTGATGAATTTGCCCCAGATGGACGACGAACATGCCCGTCGCATCGCGGCGATGCTTCGGCCCGGAGATTTCGTGCTGTTGAAAGGCTCCCGGGGCATGGGAGTGGAGCGGGTTGCCAAGGCCCTTGACGGGGCAGGGACTGTGGCAAGGTCAAAGCAGGAGTTCGCTGTTTGAAGTCCGAGGCGCAAATTGTGCTGCGGGGGCGGCCATCGGAACGAACAAACGAGACCGGCGCGCGCGATCGCCTTTGGCCGGCGTTTTGACCCTGCATGCTCTACGTTCTGCTCGACTATTCACGGCGTTGGCTCTCTGAGCACGGGCAATGGCTCGGCGAGCGCGGCCTTTACAGCCCGCTAGCCCTGCTGGATCAGATCCAGTTTCGGGCTCTTGCCGCGGCGGTTCTCAGTTTCGCAATCATGATCGTCTTCGGCCGGCGGGTGATTGCCATGCTGGTTCGCATGAAGATCGGCGACGCGGGCCTGAGCGACGCGGAGGCACTGCAGCGACATGCCGCAAGTCGGGCAAATGTCCCCACGATGGGCGGGATACTGATCGCCGGGGCCATGCTCGCGTCGATCCTGCTTTTGGCGGATATCCGTCAGTTCTACGTTCAGGCCGGTCTGCTGGTCTTCGTTGCCTTTGCGATTCTCGGGGGTGTGGACGACTGGCTGAAGCTCACGGCCTCAAGGCGAGGCAGCAAGAGCCGCCAGGGGCTGTACGCGTGGGAGAAGTTGGTCTTTCAGCTTGCGATCTCGGCCCTCGTCGCTTTTTTCCTGTTTCGGCAGGCGGGGGGATCAAAGGACGACCTGCTGCACGTGCTGAATCTGCCGGGGCAGAAAACCTGGGAGAGCCCAGGAACGGTTTCGCCGGCGCTGTTTTATCTCGGCGCGCCGCTCTTTGTGCTCTTTGCGACCCTGATGATCACGGGTCTCAGTAACGCCGTGAACATTTCGGACGGAATGGACGGGCTCGCGGCAGGCACGAGCGGGATTGTCTCGATCGGACTTGTTGTACTCGCGCTTGTTGCGGGGAGTCAGTCTGCATCGCAGTACCTGCTTGTGCCTCACATTCCGGTGGGCGATGAACTCGCGATCTTCGCTGGCGCGATGGCGGGGGCCTGCTTCGGATTCCTCTGGTGGAACTGCTCGCCGGCGAGCGTCTTCATGGGCGATACGGGCGCACTTTCACTGGGCGCGATTGCGGGCTATATCGCCGTCATCACCCGCCAGGAATTCGTGGTTCTCTTCATGTGCGGCGTCTTCCTGATCGAGGCCGGATCGGTCATGCTGCAGGTCGGCTATTTCAAGTGGACCAAGGGCAAACGCATCTTCAAGGTCGCGCCGTATCACCATCACCTGCATTTGTCCGGTTGGACCGAGCAACAGGTCGTCGCGCGATTCTGGATTATCACCGTCCTGCTCGTCGTCCTTGCGATGGCATCGATCAAGGTGCGGTAGCGCTCGGCCTGGCTCTTATTTCTTCGCGGGTTCGGGTTTGCGCATCAGTACCGGCTGCTGCAGAATCACCCGTGCCTGAACGTCGGAATAGGCCTTGCCCTTCACTTCGATCCGAAGAGACTGCGCATCGGTGACGTCCGCGACGATCTCTGCCGCCGGTTTGTCGGCAGTCAAATCCGCCTTCGCGACTTCCTTGAACGTGCCGCTCGGGCCCGCTGCGAGGACCAGCACGGTCGCATTTCCCCATGCCGCGGCATCGGGGGGAAGCGAAGCCGATGTTCCAAACTTCGTACATCCGGCCGGCAATTTCCAGTTCACCTGAGCGGGTCCGGAAATCGTGATCGAAGCAAGGCCAATCGGCGCGGCATCGGCTGCCGACACTTCGGGCGTTGGCGTCCAGCGTCGACCATCGAGACCCGCCGATTTGTCGATCGCGATGGATGCCAGAGGCACGATGGCGCGCGGATCGAACAGGATCGCGTCAATCCCGTCGAGATCGACCACGCCCGTCCCGCTTTCGGATGCGAGTGCCCACTGTGCTGTTGCGGTCGCGCTCGTCGCGGCTTTGCCCGGCGGCGTAGAACTCGCTAATTCCGAAGTTGTTAGCACCGAACCGTCGTTCAAATACACGAGGGGCAGAGCTCCTGGAACCAGCGGGTTCGCAAGCGCGATCCACGCGACTCGTTCAATCGGGAGTGAGGTCTTCTTTCCCTCGACTTCGATCGCCAACTGCTTGCCGATTCCCTCGACAAATCCCTCAACGCGGTCGTTGTTGCCGAGGATCGCTGTGTCTTTCTGCGGCTTGGTCGTGTCGTGTGCGACTTCGGCGAAAAGAACGGAGGACGCCCGCTCCAGCGGCACAGCAAACTGCCCGATCCGCCGGCTTCGCCACGTCACGTTTTCGCCCGGTGCGTCCGAGGTGAGAAGGAACCCAGGGACGACCTGTCCGTCGGTCAGACGCAGAATCCCCGGAATCCCGCCTCCGCCTTCGCCCGCGGCGACCGCAGACGGAAGCGAGACCGAATGGCCCCGAGCCGAAAAGATTGCAAGCACGCGGGCACGTTCAATCGAGCGAGAGCGGCCGGTTGAATCTGTGTACTGAATCGTGCTGGGAGCAAGCCTTTCGAGTTCCGCCGGGATTCGCTGCAGATTGCGATCGAGAATGACCATCCGGACGGGTGCAGTTTCCTGCGCGAAAGCGGTCCCCGCAAGTAGCGCGAGGGAGAGGCCGCCAAACGCCGCGAGATTGTCAGAGCGAGCATTCATTTCTGGAAGATCGGCAGATACCGCTTGGGCATCTGAAGGACAATCAACGCCATTGCCGTTCCGTACACGTCGCCGACGCCCGGATCCTGCCAGAAGCCTTCGGCCTGCTGCGAGCCGAGCAATTCGGTCCGCACACCCGACCACCAAGTGCTCCAGTTCGTGCCCCCCGCGAGATACATCGCTTGTGCGGCGTAGTAATGCCCGTAGAAGTAATGGGGGCTGGAGCGATCGACGCGCCCGGGCATCGCGTTTTCACGCAAGTATTTCAGGCCCTTATCGATCTGGGCGTCTTCGTACACACCCGAGTAATATAAACTCGCGATTCCCGCGGCAGACCTCGGCCATGCGCTCGGTCCGGGCGTCAACTGATATTTGAATCCGCCATCGTCGTTCTGGCAACGCCGGATGTAATCGACTGCGCGATCGATGGTCTGTTTAGGCACATCGAGCCCCGCGTTGCGTGCGGAGCGCAGCGCCATGATCTGGCAGATCGTGACCGAAACGTCTGCGTCGTTGGGAATCGGGTTGTAGCGCCAGCCGCCCTCATCGTTCTGCGTCGTCGCGATCAACCGCACAGCGCGAAGCACTGCGTTGTGCAGTTTCGCAGCCTGCGCCGCGTCTGGCCCGCCTCCTGTCATGCCGTAAACCTCGCAGAGAAAGAGGGTCGCGAAACCGTGCCCGTACATCGGCGCCGCGGCAGTATCGCCCGCGATCAGGCCTGATTCCGTGCAGTTCTCAAGCACGTGCTTCAATGCCCGCTCCACGTTTTCGCCATACGGGCCGCGGCCCGGCAGATTGCCGTCGGCCATGAAGGAGATTGCCGCGAGCGCCGTGATCGCCACCGAGCGACCCCACCGATCGTCGCCGAAACTTCCATCCGGACTCTGCTTGCGTGCGAGCCAAGCAAGGCCTCGTGAAGTTGCGGCATCCAACTGCGGCGTCATTTCACCGTCAGTCGGCGCGTTCTGCGCCGACTTGTGATCACCCACGAACGGCATGTCGAACTTGTCGACGGCTGGGGGAAGAACATCGGGTGCAGCGGGCGCAGGTGGCGGGGGCGTTGTCGATGGACCGGCTGGTGCGGGTTCAGATGCGGGAGCAGGGGCAGGCGAAGGAGCGGGGGTCGGAGTCGGCGCGGGTTCATCCGGTCTCCCCATCACAAGCGGCACACAGCAAAGCGCACCGAATGCGAGTGTGACATGAATTGCCCTGCGATCGATCATTTCTTCTTTTCTTCCGCAAGCCTGCGGTAGTACGACTCGGTCATGTTCTGATACATCGAGCTGAATTTATCCGAAAGGCCCTGCATGAGTGCATCGCGAACGTGCGCAGGCAACTCGCCCCATGAAGCGGGCGGCGCAACTGGCGCGTTTCCAAGGGTTCCGTCTTCGCGAGCCGGCCCTTCGGCGTGATCGTTCGAATCAGACGACTTCGCCTGCTTCGACTGCGCCTGGGATTGCTGGCGCATGTTCTTGTTCTTCTGCGAGTCCTTGTCCTTCTCGTCCTCTTTCTGCGACTTGGACTTGCTCGAGTTTTTCTGCGCCGCCTTAATGAGACGGTCTAGTCGGGTCAGGATGTCTTCCTGAAGTCGCTGCGTCGCGAGCCCGGTGTCGCTTTCTTTCTCGACGCGATCCGCGGTCTCGTTCATGAGTTCGACGGCCTTCGCGAACTCGTCGGCCTGCTCTTTCAGCGAGAGTTGGCGGTCGAGCTCCTTCTTGGACGGGTCGAGGACATCGGGCTTTGCCGCGGGTTGGTCGGGTTTGGTGCCGAGTAGCGAATCGAGGTCGGGAATGTCTGCGGGCTTCGCGGGAGACTTCTCGGCGGATTTATTGTCCGACTTCTCCGGCTTCGCAGGCTCGGTTGCAGGTGTCGGTGGCGCGGAGGACGGAGCTCCAATGCACAGCGCCGCCTGCGTCAGCAAACCGGTGATGACCAAGGCCGCGAGAGGTTTCATTGCCGCCCCTCCCCCGGCTTGAGCGGCTCAATGGGCTTTTCGGGCTTTTCGGCCCCGTCCATCGGCTTCGCTCCGCCCTGTTGCTTCGCCAGTTTCTTGATCAGGTCCTGCCCCTGTTCAGCGAGCTCACGCTGCATGCGTCCGATTTCCGCGACCGAGGCTGCGTCCGCCGCGGCACCGGCTTTTTCTGAGGCTTCCCGCGTCCGTCCTGCGGCATCCTGCTGGAGCGCCCGCAACAACTTCAATTCCGCGATGGGAGGAATGATCGGCTTTGGACCTCCTTGTCCGCCTGCGCCGCCTCCGCCACCGCTTTCTGCATTGCGGAAGTCTTCTTCGTCCTTGCCCTGTGAAAGGGCATCAACAAGGGAACGCAGGAGAGTCGCGCTTGCTGCCTGATCGCCATCCACACCCTTCGAAGCAACGCCGTCCTTCAGGGCCGAGCCTGCACGATTCATCAGCGTATCCAGCCGCTTGTGGCTGAAATTGAAGACCCCCTGCTCGGCAAGTTCCTTGGTCTTGGTCTGCAATTCGGCCATCTTGGCTCGGAGTTCTTCCTGTTTGTCGCCGAGCGAGCGGACTGCCGCGCGATCGCGGCGAGACAGTTCCTTGCCGATGAATCCCGAAGCGTCGGCTCTGATTGCGATCTGCTGCTGGAGTGACTGGTCGTACGCCTTGCGAAGCTCTTCACGCTGCTTTTCTTCTTCGCGTTTTTCCGACTGCTCGCTGAGTTTCTTCGCCAGGTCGCGTGCTTCCGTCAGGTGCGCGAGCGCCGACCGCTCCCATCGATCCGCGGCCGGCGAATCCGCGGGTGAAAGACGCAGGCTCTTCACGGCCGATGCCTGATCATTAGACCCTGCGTCGATCGCATCCGCGACCGCGCCGGTCTCCGGCCCGCCTTTGCGGGCATTGTCAGCCACGGAAATCGTGTCCTGATTCAGCCGGATCTGCCCGCCATCGAGGGTCTCATCCGCAGCAAGCTTCGACGCATCCGCGAGCTTGGTCAATTCCTCTGACTGACGCGCCATCAGATCTTCGATCTGCTCTACAAGTTCTGCGAGCATGCGCCGGAGGGAGTCGTTTTTCTTCTGGCTCCCCTTATCCAGCTCTTCCATCATCTTCTTGAGCGTCTCTTCGGCCTTCTTCTGATAGTCGTTCGCGCTCGCGGTCTGATTCTCTCCCGTGTTTTTTGATGCCTGCTGCATCATCGCTTCGAGCTGATCTCGCGAGGACTGCTCGGCTGCTTTCTCCATCGCTTCCGCTTGCGCCGGGTCGGTGGACTTCGACTTACTCGCCCGATCCTGCAGCGCATCGGTCGCGGCCCGCGCGCGCTGCGAAAGTTCCTGCTGTGCTCGAGCTAATTGCTCCAGTTGCTGTTTCTGGCCGGCTGTCAGGTCCTGCATGCGCTTGCCGCCGGTCTGGCGGGCCATCTCGCGTGTCTGCTCAGAAATCTTCGCCTGATCTTCGAGTAACTTTTCGATTGCGCGCCGGTTCGCCCGGCCGTCCTTTCCCTGGTCGAGCACGGACGAAAGCTTTGCCATCGCATCGCGCACGGCCGACTGGGCCTCGCGTGCCTTCTCGGCATCTTGCGCCTTCGCAGGAGCGTCCGCATCCTTTTCCTGCGCACGATCGAGCGCCTCGGCAGCGTCCTTGGAGCGGTCGGCCGCGTCATCGAGCAGCCGCGACGACTCCTCCAGCATCTGCCGAAGTGTGCGATCCGTCAGCGCATTGCGATCCACCCGATCCGCGAGGCGTTTCACGAGCGCCGCCGGTGGCGACATGCGCTCAGTCAGACCTTGCTGATCTTTCTTCATCCGTGCCGCCCGCTCGCTTCCGCCTTTTTGTGTGAGGTTCGGAATCTCGCGTTGCAACCGCTGCTCGTCCTGATCGATCCGCTGTGCCGCGGACCTGATGGTTCCAAGTTCGGCCAGAATCTGCTCGATCAGCTGCGATTCACCGATGATCCGCAGCTTGCGGGGTGCCGACAAAACCGGATCACGCGATTGACCTTCAAGAGCGAAGTTGTCCTTTGCGACGGCATAAAGGTGAACCTCATCGCCGGGCTTCACCTCGAACGTCTGCAGTTCAATCGTCGCCGAGGCCTTCGCTTCCCGCCGATCGGACGTATTCGCATCCGGCTTCCAGCTCGCGATTTCAAGCGGCTGACCACGAGGTTCCGGAGGCGCGCCCGGCGAATCGGCTCTGGCCGCGAGCACTCTCGCTTCCATCGTCAGCCACGAAAGCGCGACGTCGTCTTTCGCTTCACCAACCACATCAATGACCGCCGATGGCAGAACAGATTCATCCTGCGCCGGTTCGAGAACGCTGACCGCGGGAGCCCGATCCGGGACCACGACGATCGCGACCGCAGCGGGATCCTGGCTCTTGATTCCAAATGAATCTTCCAGCACCGCACCAAACCGAATTGTCTCGAGCGCCGTCCAGTTCAGGCGGAAGCCGTTCTCCACGTGCTCGATCGTCAGATCCGGCGGCACCGTCGCCCCGGCCAGTAGCTTGACCGCGAACGCGCTCACGTCGCTTCCGCTGGTCGTTTGGGGCAGCGGAACTTCCTTGTTCAGCCCAAACTCAACCCCGATCCGAGAACCCACCAAAACCGGCGCGATCGCGGCGGCATCAGGCTTGCCCGCGCCGAGGTCTTTCATGCCGGCAACAAACCCGTTTTCACCCCCGACAGATTCCGCTGCATAACTGGGGGGCATGACCGTTACCCGCAATCGCGTGACCGCCGGCGGCTCGACCAATTGAATCACTGCCGGTTCGGTGCGTGAATCAGTCGTCTCGAACCAGTATTCCAGTTTGCGATCCTGCTTGGCCGCCGTCGCTGCGCTGCCTGAAATGCCTGCCAGCGCCCGCGGATCGAGCAACCGCTCGTAAGCCTCGCCCGGCAACTCGCGATCGTGCTTGACACCTTGAGGCGTCATCAGCGCAGTCTCGGTGTCGCCTGTGCGTTCTCCGTCGATCAGTCGATACTTTAACTGCACGCGTGTCTGACCCGGTGACTTGTTTGTTCGCGTCAACACCGCCCGCATCGGCAGTGCCGCAGTCAACGCGTGAGCACGCTCATCCGTCGCGTCGAGAAGCGCGGTGCGGCTGGGCCACTCGGCGCTCGTCCACGGCATCAGCGTCCGCTGGGCACCGAGTAATGTCAGCAACGGTGCGAGTGACACCACCGAACCGAGTACCGCCACTGAAAGCATCAACAGAGTGAGCCCGCGCCGCGCACCACCCACCGGCCGCAGCACCGAGCCGAATCGAAGGCCGGAAAACATTCCCGACGCCATCATCGCGATCTGTTGGCGGAGCCCCGGAGTCGCCGGCGTACTTGATCCATGAAACTCAAGACCCGCCGCGAGCAGATCGCGCAGGCCCGCGCTCTTTCCCGCCGGTGTCTGTTCGATCCGAAGGGCGAGGTCCGTCAACGAGGGCTTGAACCGGACCGCCGGAACCACATACCGACGGATTGCTCCGAAGATCAGCCCCAGCCCGAACAGCCAGAGCACGACCCGCATCGGTCGAGGCATTCGAATCAGATAATCCAGCAACCCCGCAGCCAAGCACGCTGCGAGCCCCGTTCCCAGCAGCGTGCTCGCGCGATCGACGATCAGCCACAACCGAATCCGCCAGCGCAGCGCCGATAGCGACGGCGCAATCGCCTTCGACGCACCGGAAGTGATCTCGGGAAGGGGCGTGGAAGTGCCGGGTTGGAGTTGAGAGTCGGGGTTCATGGCACATCAAAACCCGGTTCAAAGCCACATCTGAAGCGCGAGGGCCGCCGCCAAAGATCGACCGTCTCCACAGCGAAAATCCCGTGTAACTACTTTCGAGCCGTTGGCCATCAAACTGTACGTTGAATACCGGTATCGGTGCGGGAGAGATTCGGGTTCTCGCAAGGTTTGCGCCCTGTTCGCGATGAGTTCCTGCTTGGCATCGCATTTCGGGAGCCGCACCTTGTCCCCGGCTTTTCACGCCAGCCGAATCAGCCGCCTGCCGATCCACTCCAAACTCAGCAGCAGGATCAGAATCGTCCAAACCAGCGGCTTATCCCAAAGCGGCTCCGCGACCGTCTCGCCCGCCGTCCGCACCTGCCGATTCGGGAGCAATTCTGTCAGCCTCCCGACCTCTTCGATTTTCAGCATCTGGCCGCCCGTGGCGCTCGCCAGGTCCGCGAGGAGTACGTGGTCCGCCGCCGGCTCACGCATCTCGTCGTCGCGTGCCCGCACCTCAACTTTCGCGCTCAATCCGAGTCCGGCCAACGCCGAATCAGTCGGGCGGAGCGTGTAGTCGCCCGCCTCTGCGAATGTCCAACTACCCGTGAACAAGCCGGTCGGAGCCTCGCCAACACCTCGCCCGCTTTCCTGGGGCTTCAGCGTGATCGTCTGTTCGTTCGCGTCCGCGTTGCCATCAACCTTCGCGCGAACCGTCAGCGATTCCGGGCGCGTGCTGAGCAGCGACTGATCCAGCAGCCGCACCGAAATTTGCACCGGCTGATCGACAGTCGCCCGCTCGGGTGTCGCATCGATGATCGCCGCCTGTCCGCTCCGAGAAAGACTCTCTCGCGCCAGCAAGCGAACCAGAGGCAGCCAGAATCGCTCGGGCAGGGTCTCACCCCGGCCGTACCGCCAACGCCAAATCTCATCCGTCGCAACGTAAATTACGCGGCCAGCGCCGTAACGCATCGTGAGAACCAGCGGCCGAGATGCCGCACTGCCCACCGGCCCCGACGCCGGGCTCGCGAGCGCGAGCACCTCAGCAGCGGGCTTGAGCTGTTTGGGGTCGATCAACTGCGCGTATCGAAAAGCTGTCCAGCCCGCGTTCGCGTCACTGAGGATGTCCGGCCAGGTGGCCGAGCCGCCCTCGCCAAGCCGCAGCACGCCGAGCCGCTCCGCTGCCGGGCCCGGCGACACCAGAACGCTCTCGGCAAAGGAACGCGCACCTGACGTGTCATCGTCCATCGTGAACGGCAGCAGATCCGCGAGAGGTGTGCCGCGCCAAGTCTGAGGCGTTGAATTCGGTCCCGCGATCCAGAGCAGCCCGGCGCCCTTGTTTGCGACCAGCTCCTTGATCTGCGCAAGCTGCTCGGCGCTGAAGAGTTCCGAGCGCACATCGCCCATGATGATCACATCAAACGGTTGCCACTCTTCACGCGTCCGCGGGATCGAGGCGAGCGGATCGGTTCCTTCCTGCAAATAGCGACGGTCGGACGACAAGATCAACGCACTCGAACGAATCGACCGTTCGCGCAGCAGTAGATTCTTGAGATACCGGTATTCCCAGCGGGGATAGCCATCGAACAGCGCAACTCGCACCGGCCGATCCACTACCCGCAGCCCGATCGAGTAGTGATCGCTTGCCGACGTCGCGGTGGGTCCGGATCCTTCCGGCAGAACCGGTTTCACGATCCACCGCAGTTCCTGGGCATTTCCGGGTCGAGTCATGAGAGTGACAGACCCCCGCCCGCTGCCGGTTCCATCCTGAGGAATCGGCCGACTATCCAATACCGCCCCAGTTGCTTCATCCACCAGTTCAATCTTCGCCCCGCGCAGCGATTCCGCCGTCCCGACCGCTTCGAGATCGACCGTCACCGGCACAAAGTCGCCAACGAATGCGACTGACGGCGCCGTGACCCGCTTGAGCGCGATCCGTGTCGGTGGCGTGTCGCTGCCGAGCGCGACGCCGAAGATCGGAACCTGCCGTCCTTGCAATTGCCGCACCAGCGCCCGCGACGGCTCATCTGCGCTTCGTCCATCACTCACCAGCACGATGCCGCTCAGGGGTTTCGACGCCACGCGACGGAGCGTTTGCTCCAGTGCCGCGGAAATCAGCGTCCGTGTGCCCGTCGGTTGGCCCAGCGAATTTCCCTCAGAAGGCAGGTCAAACGTCCGCGAGTCAAACCCAAGCCAGAGCACGTTTCGCTGAGGATCGAGTTTTCCGAGTGCCGCACGCGTCTTCTCGATCGCCTGCTTCAACTGCTCATCACGGGATTTGCCGGCGACATCCTTCACGTCCATCGACTGCGACCGATCCGCCAGCACGACGACCCAGTCCTTCTCAACTGTTTCTTCTGTCTTCACAAGCCGGGGGCCGGAGATCATCAGCACAACCAGCACCAGCGCGAGTCCGCGCAGCGTTGCCAGAATCACCCGCCGGCGCAGTGCGCCGTCAAGCTTGTGATAACCCCACCACGAAAGCAGGACAGCGCCGGCGAGCACCAGCGTCCATCCCCACGCGGGAATCGGCCGTGCCCATTCGAGCGCCACGCCCGGATCGCCCGGTCGAAGCGTCTTGAGCGAGAAGAGTTTCACAACCCATTCGTTCACGCCGCCACCTCGCGGCTCTGTTCCAAGGCCGTCGTATTCGGGGTGCCGCTCTCACTCGATGCGTCTTCCGCCCGATCGACCCGCACCGTCGCGTGGCTGAAGATTCTGGAAAACGCCACATCCGCAATGAGCAGGCAAAGCCCTGCGAGCAGCAAGGGCAAGTCAATCGGAGGTGAGTGCCGCGCCGCCCCGAGCACATTGGACGGGCCGCCTTGCGCCGGCGCCGCCGGATCGTTCCAAGTGAAATCGCGGGCACGAACCCAGTTCCGGAGGAACGGTTCAAGCTGCGTCTTCTGTTGTGTCGCGGTGCTCGAGCCGCGCGTGTCGGCATTGACCGCGACTACATCCTTCGTGACACCCCGGGCGTCCACACGCCGCCACAAGCCGGCTCCGCGAGCCACCACACCTGCTGCGCCCGCGTCCTTTGGCTCAACGGTCCGCAGATCATCCGGCGCTTCGAGTGTGACTCCCGCAATCAGCTCCACAGAACCCGAAGCCAGTCCCACACCTTGGCGCACAATTTCCTGAATCAGCGGCACCATCAGCGGCATCGCCGGCAAGTTGGTCCAGCTCAGCTCGGGTGCAACAAAGAACGAGACAATCAGGCCCTTCCCAGTGTTTCCGGCAATGCCGCCCGGACGCGTCGAAGCCAGCATCGGCTGATGCTCATCAAACCGCAGAAGCCACGCACCATCGCTCTTGAGATCGACGCCGAGCAATCGGGTCGCAACCACAGGCTTGATCAACTCCGTCAGATCTGCGCCGAGTGCCGCGATGATCGGCTCATCCACGTTCGCGCCGCGGAGCGATACAGAATGCGGCGCGTCCTTGAACGTCGTGCTCTCCCGCCCGAACACCCATGCGATCCCCGCTGCTTTCACGAAATCGTCCGTCCAGCGCTGCGCGCCTTCCTGTGGCGCTGCGCACACCACCAGCAAGCCGCCCCGCCTCGCGAAGTCGCTCAAGAGCGGCCACGAGGGCGCGTCAATCAAGTCCGGTCGCGTAACGAACGCTGCATCGATGGCCGTTAATTCGGACGCAGACAGCCGTGACGGATCAATCCTGGTGATCCGAATTGGTTCATTTTCACTGTCAAGGTCGACGCCTCGCGACGCCGCCGCGGGTGCGAGCGCCAGCGTCAACCATTCCGCCGCGGAATACCCTGCCGGCCCCGCGTTTGCGTCGGCAGCCTCCAGGGGCGCGAGCACGCCGATCCGCAATTGCTCTCGAACTCTCCACGGCCTGCGGAAGATGTTGTCGCTGGCAATCGCATCGTCATCGATCCGCGCCTCGATCCATGACGCTGTCGGCGCTGCCTCGTCCTTGAACGCGCGCATTTCGACCGGAGCCAACACCGTCACGCCGTCCTCACCCGCCGCGAACCGCACCGCCGTCTTCGCCCATGTCTTTTCATCGTCTCCGTCGCGTCCATCCGTGACCCGCAGCCGCAGTTGCACCGTCGCCGGTTTCTCGACTCCGCTCCCGAAACGCCTCAATGCCACTCTCGCCTGCTGCGTCGATCCATCCTGCCCAGCGCGGATCATCATCGATCGCAGCGGTTCGACTCCGACGATCGCAACATTCTCCGCACTCTCCGCCGTCGGCAGGGTCGCAAGCACAGCCGGCAGATTGTCACCGCTCACCTCAGTCTGCTTCGCGGCGCCTGCTCCAGAAACCTCCCGCGACAGATCAATGCTGCCCGCCCGCAGAGGCGAAAGCAGTGCGATCATCGATTCCCGTGCGGCATCGGTCGCTGCGCCGGGCGACGTATCGCGCGTCAGAGCCGCGGCACCCGCAAAGTCCGCTCCGGAATCCGCCGGTTCAACCTGATCCAGCACGCGTCGTACGCCCGCAAGATCGCCCGAAGGTGCCGCGAGCAATCGCTCCGCCGGCGACGCAAGCGTGACGATCGTCGCGCGATCACCCCGCCCCGCATCCAATTCATCCAGCAACTTAGCGGCACGCTGCTTCGCCGTTTCGAGTTCGCTCTGCGATCCCGTCCCGCCGATCCGTGTTTGCGAAGCCAGACTGTTGTCAATCACGATGGTCAGGTCGCGTGCCCGCCGACTGTCCGCCGGCCTCGAGCCCGCCAGCATCGGCCGGCCAACCGCGAGCGCCAGGCAAAGCACCGCAAGCGTTCGTGCCAGAAGCAGCAGAATCTGTTCGAGTCGCAGCCGCTTCTTGTGCCGCTTGAACGCTTCGAGCACGAATTTCATCGCGCCCCATTCCATCGGCTTGCGCTTTCGGCGGAAGAGCAGATGGATGATGATCGGTGCCGCGATGCACGCGAGAGCTGCGAGGGCGAGAGTTGGATTCAGAAATGCCATTGGTCGCGATTCAGTTCGTCAGGCAAGATGCTTCTTGATCTGTGCGTTGCGCCTCGAAACAAACTGTGCGAGCGCCGGTCCGAGGAAGTCGTGCGTGTTCACCAGCGTGTAGTCGTATCCCATCCCCCGCAAAAGAGCCCGCAGCTTCGAGTTGTGTTCTTCGAGAGCTTCCATATATCCCTTGCGAATCGCGCGCGGGTCGATTCGAAGCCCCGGCTCTCCTTCCAACCCCTCCAGCAGCACGCCGCCTGAGTTCTCGCGCAGATCAAACTCCAGTTCCGCCCGGTCCATGATCTGAAACGCCATCACATCCGCCTGCGCGTGCCTCGTTCGGGCCAGCGCCTCTTTGATCATCTCGAGGTCCATGAAGAAATCGCTCACGATCGCGAGGATGCACCGGTTCGTGATCTGCGCAAAGGTCTCGTCGATCGCTCGCCTCAAATCACTCGACCGATTCGCCGATCCTTCTCCCGGAGCGGGCGTTCTTCGCGCCGGATGCGACGAAAGCGCACCGACAATCTGCCTCCACGTCCCCTGACTGCTCGACCGCTTCAGAACCAGCCTCACCCGCTCATCAAACATCTCGAGCCCAACGCGATCACCCTGCCTCAGCGTGATGTACGACAACGCCGCTGCCAGCGCCGTCGCATGGTCAAACTTGCTCCAGTGCGACCGCCCGTCCGGGCTTTTGTCGCGTCCTGCGCCCGAAGCATCCGCAAACGACCGGCTGCCGTACGACATCGACCCCGAGCAATCCACCATCACAATCAAGTCGAAATTCGTTTCCTGCTGATATTGCTTCAGGTGCAACTTGTCCGAGCGCGCAAAGACCTTCCAGTCCAAGTGACGCAGATCATCACCCGGCGAATAAGGTCGATGCTGCGCGAACTCGACTGAGAAACCCTGGTAAGGCGACCGATGCTGCCCGCTCGACAGCCCCTCGACGATCATCTTGGCACGCAACTCAAAGCTCGACAGCCGGGCCAATGTCTGCGGATGGAGATAGAGCGAAGCCTCGGTCGCCGCGGCAGCCATCGACGACGCTTCAGATTTGCCTGCCGGGTCAAGAGCAGTTGCCGGGCGTGGGGCTGTGGTCCGAGTGGGGGTGGGGGTGGGGGTGGGATCCAAGAGCCTTTGCGCCTCCGTGCGTCTTCATCCTATCGGTTCGCCCGCGTGGCCTGTCATTGCCCGCTAATCGCTTCCTGCCCATCTTCTTGGCCCGATCCTCTTATCCGGTCGGGCCTGCCGAGGCTGCGGCATTCCCGGTACGATGGTCGAACTCGGAGCGATCATGAAAACGAACGAGCGACTTGTGATTCTGCTGACTTTGCTGCTTGGGCTCCTTTCGCTGCCTCTTGGCGGCTGCGAAAACAAGCTGACCAGGCAAAACTACGACAAGGTCCAGGTCGGGATGAGCGTGGATCAGGTCACGGCGATCCTGGGACCGGGTGAAAAACTGGTCGAAGGTGCCGGTTCAAAGCTCGCGAAAGGCATGATCGGCGACATCACTATGGCGCAACAACGCCAGAATCAGAGCCAGATCAAGCAAGGTCTGGGAGACCTCGTCAAGAACCGCGACGAACAGACCCAACGCGAAGCGGAAGGCGGCAATCCGCAGATTCATCCCGCAAGTAGCGATCCCGCCGCGAAACCCCCGTCGGCGACCGGTCCGACAGCTCGTGTTCCTGCGGCCGCCGCGCCCCCTCCCAGCCGCCCACCCGTCCGCGATCGCTGGATCTGGAAAGCCGACGGAATCGAAATCACCGTCGATTTCTCTGACGATCGAGTGACGACCAAAAATCAGGCCGGGCTTTAGCAACGCCCGCGCCGACGCCTTGGCAAGAACAGCAGAAGCGCGAGGTTCACCGACATCGGCGCCGGAACCATGAACACCATATTGGTGGGGTTCGCCAGTCCGCCTTCTCCCGAAAGAACAAACAGCCCCTCTCCGGAAGTGCCGAACCGCTTGACGGTGCCCTCACCGTAGTTGCTCGAATAGAACCGGCCATCCGGTCCAAGAGTGAGGCCCGGCGAGCCCGCGCCCGACCGCCATTGATCCACAAACTGGCCGGTGCCGTTGTAACGGTTGATCGCGCCTGAGTTATCGAGCACGTACGCGAGGTTGTCGCTTCCGAACACGATGTCGTTGGGCCGCGACAAATTCGTGCTCGCGTAGATGCCAAGAAATGCGCCGCTTGCCGGGTTGTATTTGAGCACTCGCGCGTTGTTGGTGCTGCACACGTACAGCATCCCGTCTGGTCCGAGTGTGAGCCCGTCGGGGCGGCTCATCGATCCGGTCGCGCCGATGACTCTGGCGACAGCACCTGTCAGCGGGTTGAACGCGACGACACGATTCGTCGCGCTGCTCGAGACGTACATCACACCGTCCGAACCGAAATGGAGATCCCACGGCGTCGTGATGCTGGTTTGCAGCGCGACGCCCAGAAAAGCGCCTGTCTGGCCGTTGTACCTCAGCACCTTGTTGCTGCCGCTGCTGGAAACATAGAGATTTCCGTCCGGGCCAAAGGCAAGGCCCTCGGGCTTTAAGAGCCCGCCCGATCCGGCGGCAACGAAGTCCCCCTTATATACCCCGCTCACTCCATCAAATCGTTTGATCGAATGCGTCGCTTCACTGCTGACCAGGAGATCGCTGGCACGGAGCGCCGTTGGCGCAATCCCGACCAGCGCGAGCGTGCCAGAAACGAATCGGATCAGCACAATCAGGGCGGCAGCGGGAAAATGGCGCATCCGATGGATTCTGCCGCGGACAATTCGCCCACGCCATGATTCCGGCCGGTTCGGCGGAAAGTCGGCAAGAAAGTGCACGCGTTCATGCGTTCCTCGAGAATCACGGCGGCGCCACGAAGGTTTGCACGTACGACTGAAAATCATCGTGCAGGATCTTCATCGATGGGTTCCGCATCATCTTCCGAAAGCTCTCTTCGCCGGCGATGATCCGAAAACGCTTCACCCAAGAATCGAAATACTCATCCGAAAGTTGCCCGTGCTCGTGGCTGTACCACGCGATTTCGAAGAGCGAAAGCTGCATCAGGTTAAAGAAGTAGTAGCGGATCTCGTCATCGCTGCTCAGGTTCCGCACGTCGTCGGTGTAAACATTTGCGAGCTTCGGGTTTTCGACGCGCATCCTCCGAAGCGACATCTGCAACTCGACCAGCTTGGTGAAATTTGCGACGTGCGTGGCCTTCCGCGCGTAGTAAAACTGATACGCGGCGAAGATCAGGCCGCCGCCGATCGACAGCGACGAGATTGTCTGAAGGATGATCGCCGCAAGCTGAAAATTCGGATTCATGAGGAGCGATTCTTGGCTGCGCGTGCGCCTCGTCCGCAGAAGTGCTGGCTTTGTCCATCGGGGGTTATCAACGCGCGGATTCGGGTGGCTTTCCCGTTGGAATTGTGTCAGAATGCCCGGGACGATCGACTCCGATTTGTCGCAAGTCCGGGAATAGTAACGATTTGGATCACTCACCCGCGGACATCCCGCATGCGTCGCAGACCCGGGTCCGGGAAATCGCCCGGAAAGTTGTCGCTGCGCCTTCGGACCGTCGGCGCGAGATTCTCGAAAGCGAGTGCGATGGCGATCGCGTGCTCCGTTCTCGCGTCGAACTGATGCTTCTGCGTCAGGATCAGATCCAGACGATGGCGGAGCAACCGAAGGAAGAGATCCCGCTTTCAAGTGCCGCAGATTTTTCCGGTTCGCCTCGAATCGGTCGCTACCTGATCTCGCGCATCCTCGGCGAAGGCGGCATGGGCGTGGTCTATCTCGCCGAGCAGGATCGTCCCAAGCGCACGGTCGCGCTCAAGGTCATCCGTCCGGGATTGCTCACGCCCCGCCTGCTCCGCCGCTTTGAGCACGAATCCGAAACGCTCGCCAAGCTCCAGCATCCCGGAATCGCCCAAATCTTCGAGGCCGCAACGCACGACCTGCCCTCCGGCCCGCAGCCTTACTTCGCAATGGAACTGGTCGAAGGGCAGCCGCTCACCCTCTACGCGTTTGAGAATCATCTCTCGCTCAAAGAAAAACTCGAGCTCTTCCGCAAAGTCTGCGACGCCGTGCAGCACGCCCATCAGAAGGGCATCATCCACCGCGATCTCAAGCCCAGCAACATTCTCGTGACCGCCTCGGGCCAGCCCAAGATTCTCGATTTCGGGATCGCCCGCGCGACCGACGACTCGGCGCGCTCGCCCGCCGCGACGATGCAGACCGAGGCCGGCACGCTCGTCGGGACACTCCCCTACATGAGCCCCGAGCAGGTGAACGACCCGTCCGGCGTCGATGTGCGTTCCGATGTGTACACCCTGGGGGTGATCCTCTTTGAATTGCTCGCGGGCAAGCTTCCGCACGCGCTCGATACCCACACGCTTCCCGAAGCCGTTCGCATCATCGCCGAGACCGAAGCGCCCTCGCTCAAGGCCATCGATCGCACGGTTCCCTCCGATGTCGCGACCATCACCGCGAAAGCAATGGAGAAGGATCGCACTCGCCGCTACCAGAGTGCATCCGATTTCTCCGCCGACATCGGCCGCTATCTGAGCAACGAACCGATCCTCGCGCGCCCGCCCAGTCGCAGGTACCGAATCCGCAAGTTCGTCCGCCGCAACCGGGCCCTCGTGCTCGGGATGACGCTCACCATTCTCGCGCTTTGTGGTGGCGTGATCGGCACCGCTTGGCAGGCCGCCGCCGCGACGCGAGGACGAAATCTCGCCGAACAAAGAGGTGTTGAGCTCGAAGCCCAGAAGAAGATTGCCGAACAGGAAGCAGCCACCGCCAAGGCCACCAACGAATTTCTCACCGGCATGCTCGCTTCCGCCAGCCCCGAAAGCGAAGACAGCGGCAAGTTGACCGTCGCCGAAATGATCGATCTTGCCGCGAACCGGCTTACGGACGGAAAGACATCTCCTCGCGTTGAGATTCCCGTTCGGACGACGCTCTCTACCACGTACCGCGCTCTGGGCCGGACTCAGGAAGGGTTGAAGCAGGCCGAGCTCTCGCATGCACTCGCTCTGAAGGAATTTGGAGCAGACTCAGTTGTCGAACTCGAGGCGCGTCGTGTCCTCGCCGTCGCCCTGGGCGAATCGGGCCGCGTGGAAGAATCCGAAAAACTTTGCCGCGAGGCGATCGCAATCTATGAGAAAGACCCTGCGAAATACGAGCTCGAACTCGCACATGCGCAGTCCGAACTCGGCAAGTACCTGAACGAGCGAGGAATGCTGCAGGATTCGGTCGATATGTTCCGCCTCGGTATTCCCGTGCTGAAGAAGCGCCTGAACGATAACGATCGCAACCTGCAGTCGGCCGTACACAATTACGGGTACGCCCTCGTCGCGATCGGAAACTTTGACGAAGGTGAAAAGGCCATCCGCGAAGCGCTCGCGATGTGCGAAAAGCAGTACGGTCCCGATCATGTCGCGGTCGCGTACGAACTCAATACGCTTGCGAACACGCTGCAGCGCATGGGCCGCACCGAAGAGTCGCTGGCTTTGCACGAACGAACACTGGCCATTCGGCGCCAGCGGCTGCCGGAAAACCACCCCAGCGTTCTGACTTCGATGGCGAACGTGGCGTCGACTTATGTCGCCTTGGGTCGCCAGAAGGAAGCCATCCCGCTACTCCGCGAAGCGGTCGATCGACAAAAAGCCGTTCAGGGAGAAGCCAACTCCAAGACATTGACCGCCATGGGAAACCTGGCTTTCGCGCTCGAAGACCTCAAACAGTTTGATGAGTCCGAAGCGATCATGCGCCGCGTCGTCGAGGTCCGGCGGCGAGCCGGCTTCGAAGATCCCGAATCGTGGAGCCAGATCAACAACCTCGCCGCGATGCTCGTCAATCGGGGCAAGGCCGCCGAGGCCAAACGCCTCTACGCAGAGCTCTTCGCCGCGGCAGACGGCAAACTCCCGCCCGAGCATTACGCCCGCGCGATCTTCCGCAATAACTACGGCGAGTGCCTGGTCGTTTTAGGCGAATACGACCTTGCCCAGAAGGAACTGACCGAGAGCCACCAGATCATCGAGGCTTTTTTCAAACCAGGGCACCCCAGAGTGAAAAAATCGCTGGATCGCATTGCCGAATTGCAACGCCGTTCGGGTAAACCCCAAACAACTGAAGTTGCCTCGGAAAAGAAGTAAACTTTTCGGGCACTCAGTCGTCTAACGTGGCACACCATGCTCCGCCTTCAACCCGGACAATATTTCGGCAAGTCCACCAGCACGCGAACCTTCGGCGAGTTCCGAATCGTCGCAACTCGCTACGAACCCAACACCTCGCTGCCCACGCATTGCCACGAACAGGCGTATCTCCTCGTGTCGCTCCGCGGCACAACCGTCGAGAGTGCGCTCCACGAAGATCATGTCTGCAGCCGGGGCTGCGTTGTCTTCAACCAGGCCGGCGAATCGCACCGCGATCAGGTATCAAACTCCGGCGCCGAAGCGCTGAACATCGAGTTGCCCCTGCCGTGGCTCGATCGTGTTGCCTCACGGATGCGGTCCAATCCTGTGCTCTATCGGCATGCAGGTGGCGCGCTCCACGCGGTCGGCGCACTTCAACTCGCAATGCTCTCTCCCGATGCGCTCGCCCCGTTCGCAGTCGAAGAGGCGGTCACCACGATCATCGACTCGCTCGGTTCGACCGAAGAGCCGTCATCGCACCGCGGCCGCTGGCTCAATCGTGTCGAGCAGATCATCCGCGATCGGCAGGGCCTGCCTCCGAGCCTGGAATTGCTCGCCGACGAAGCCGGCGTTCACCCCGCGCACCTCTGCCGCCAGTTCCGGCGCACCCGGGGCCGCACGATCAGTGAATTCGCGGCCTGCGTTCGCGCCGATCGCGCACTCGATCAGGTCCTGAACACCTCTTCTTCGCTTGCCGAAATCAGCTCCGAGTGCGGTTTCTCCGATCAGGCGCACATGACCCGCATGTTCCGGCGCTTCTACAACACGACCCCCGGCCGTGCCCGCCGCGTTGCGCGTTGAATGCTCGCGGTACCACTTCGCGCGCAAACTGCCTTCAAGACGGGTTCTATGGCGGACCGCATCATCACGGGGGTGGGAACGTGTCTGCGCGCTCCGCGCGCTGCCGGCTCCCTTCGGAGGACGCTCATGAACAGTTTAAAACTCGCTCTTGCTTCTTGTGCCACGCTCCTGGTGAGCGTCGCATTGGCTTTTCCGCCCCCAACCGCACCGCGCGCCGGTGAGCTTCTTCGCGAGAAGAAATTCGCAGAATCGATCGCGGAATACGAGTCCTACCTCAAGACCAACCGCTTCGACGCCTCCGCCTGGTCCAACTACGCCTACGCCCAGCACATGGGCGGCGATCTCGAAGGTTCGATCAAGTCCGGCAAGCGGGCACTCGAACTCGGTTTCCGCCCCGAGACCGAGTCGTACAACATCGCCTGCGCTTATGCCCTCCTCGGGAAGACCGACGAAGCCATCCAGTGGCTGACAAAGGCCTTTGAATACCGGTACGCCGATCAGGAGACGCTCGAAAGCGACGATGATCTCAACTCGCTCCGGAGCGACCCGCGCTTCATCGCCCTCACCGGCCTCAAACCGCCCGAAGAAACCAACGCCGCGAAACGCTGGGCGTGGGATTTCGATTTCCTCGCCCGCCGCATGAAGCAGATGCATTGGGACCTCTACGCCAAGATCCCCAAGGACAAGTTTCTTGGCGAGATCGACGCGCTCAAAACCGCCGCTGCGAGCGGTCTGAGCGAAGATCGCCTCCGCGCCCGCCTCTCGCGCTTGCTCGCGTCAGTGGGGGATGGCCACACAACGCTCGCCGCCTATGCGGATGGCGAAAAGTCTCTCAACCGAATCCCGCTCCACCTCTGGTCCTTTCCTGACGGCGTCTATGTCATCGGTGCACCCGAAGCTCAAAAGGAACTCGTCGGTGCCAAACTTGCCAAAGTCGGCACAATGAAAGCCGACGATGCCGCGCTCGCGCTCCGCCAGTTCTGCTCGGTCGACAACGACATGGGCTACCTCTATTCCGTTCCCGCTCGCATGGTCCAGCCCGCGGCACTCCAGGAAATCGGCGCGACAGCCGACGGCGACATCGAATACACCTTCCGCTTCGCCGACGGCACCGAAAAGCCCGTCAAACTCGCTCCGGTCGCCATGCCCCGCGACGGCTTCGGCAAATCACGCCTCTTCCGCAAGGGTTATATCTACGCCAACGCCGACGCAAAGGCCGCGGCCCCGCTCTATCAGCAGGATCTCGAGAAGCCGCTCACACTGAAATATCTCGACGACCAGCGCGCCGTCTACTTCGGTTTCCAGGCCGTTTCCGGCAATGAAGGCGAGCCCTTCAAGCACGTCATCGAGTCGATGAACAGCCTCATCGAGGAGAAATCACCCGAGTATCTCATCATCGACATGCGCCTCAACGGTGGCGGCAACACCGGCTTGGTCGCTCCGTTCATCGAGTCGATCATGCGGAGCAATCTGAACAAGCCCGGCAAGCTCTTCGTCATCATCGGGCGCAACACGTTCTCTGCCGCGCAGAACACCGTGAACATGCTCGAGAAATTTACGAACGCAACGTTTGTCGGCGAACCGACCGGCTCACGCCCGGCATTCGTTGGCGAGAGCACGTACGTCCTGCTCCCCTACAGCAAACTCCGGATTCACTGCTCGTCACGCTATTGGCAGATCCTCGATTCGATGGATCACCGCACCTGGGTCCAGCCCCAGATCGCCGCGGAATTGACATTTAAGGATTTCGCCGAGAATCGCGATCCGAGCATGGAGGCGATAAAGCAGCAGATTGCCAACACCGCGAACGCGCAGGCTTCGAAGTAACTGGCAAGCGCGAGACTGCTTCCGCCTCACCCCGCCCGCTTTTCGATTGCAATGATCGCATCGCGAATTGCGCCGGGGATCGCTACCTTCGCGCCCTTGGCGTAGTCGAACGTGACAATCGTCCCTCGCCCTATCGCCGCGACATCGTTCGTCTTCCTGCTAACCACTGCGTGCGCGAGCGTGAACCTGTCTTCATCGATCGAGACCAACTTCGTGTCCACACGCACCGTATCCGGAAACACCAGCGGCTGGCGAAACCGCATCTCCACAAACTGCAGGATGAACCCGATCCCCGTCTCATCCCGCAGCGCGTGGCTCCCCGACTTCCGCAGAAAATCGACCCGAGCACTCTCGATGTAACGAAAGAAAACCACGTTGTTCACGTGGCCCAGCGCATCCATCTCGCCCCACGCGATCGGAATCTCGATCGAAGTAGTGGCGGGATGAGCGAGCTTGACGTGCAGTTCGTTCGCGTCCATGTCTGAACCGCTCACACCATCGCCGGCTTCTTCGTCTTGCTCTCATTGAGCAACCGCCTCAGCACCGTGTGTAACACGCCCCCGTTGCGGAAATACTCCGCCTCCACCGGCGTATCAATGCGGCAGCGCGTCACAAACTCCAGCACCTTCCCGTCCGCCCGCGTCGCCGTCACCTTCACATCACACCGCGGCTCAACCAATCCTTCCGAGTTCACCGGCAGGTTGATATCAAACGTCTCATCGCCCATCAGCCCGAGCGTCGAGGCCGTCTGCCCTTCCATGAAGTTCAGAGGCAGGACACCCATGCCGACAAGGTTGCTCCGGTGGATGCGCTCGAAGCTCTCGCTGATCACGGCTTTCACGCCGAGCTGCAGCGTTCCCTTCGCTGCCCAGTCGCGGCTCGAACCCATGCCGTAGTCCTTACCGGCCAGCACCACCAGGGGCGTGCCGTCCTTCTTGTAATTCATCGCGGCGTCATAAATGAACGCGATCTTGCCCGCGCCGGCCTTCGACATGTCGCGGGTCCATCCACCTTCACGAATTTTGCCCGTCGCCGCATCCACTGCCAGCTTGTTCTTGATACGCACGTTCGCATACGTGCCTCGCGTCATGATGATGTCATTACCGCGCCGCGTGCCGTACGTGTTGAAGTCCGCCTTCTTGATTCCAAGGCTCTTCAAATACTCACCCGCCGGCGAATTCTCCGCGATATCGCCCGCCGGACTGATGTGATCCGTCGTGATCGAATCGCCCACATACGCCAGCACCTTCGCGCCGCGAATCGGCTTGGGAGCAGTGGGGGTCGCCGACATCCCATCAAAGAACGGTGGTTTGTGGATGTACGACGACTTGTCGTTCCACGCGTACGAATCGCTCTTCGAAACCGGCACTTTGTTCCACTGCTCGTTGCCGGTGAACACGTTCGCATACTGCGAGCGGAACTGTTCCGGGCTCAGACATTGCGCCTTGGTCTCCTGCACTTCGCGGAGTGTCGGCCAGATGTCCTTCAAATAGACCGGCTTGCCGTCCTTGCTCTTGCCCAGTGGCTCGGTCGCAAGATCGATCGCGACACTGCCCGCGATCGCGTACGCGACGCACAGCGGCGGGCTGGCGAGGTAGTTCGCCTTGACGTTCGGATGCACGCGGCCTTCGAAGTTGCGGTTGCCGCTCAGCACGCTCGCGACGATCAGATCGCCGTTCTTGATCGCGCTCTCCACCGCCTCCGGCAGCGGCCCGGAGTTTCCGATGCACGTCGTACAGCCATATCCGACGGTGTAGAAGCCGATCGCTTCCAGATCTTCCGACAGCTTTGCCTTGTTCAAATACTCGGTCACGACCTTTGAGCCCGGCGCCAGCGAAGTCTTCACCCACGGCTTGCGCGTCAGCCCAAGCGCCCGTGCCTTCCGCGCCACCAATCCCGCGGCAATCAGCACATCCGGGTTGCTCGTGTTCGTGCAGCTCGTAATCGCCGCGATCACCACGTCGCCGTGATGCATGTTGAACGACTTCGTGCCGAGCGTGACAGGCACGCCGATTTCACCCGAATCGCTCGGGGCGCCGTCGCTCGGAACCTGCGGCTTCTCCGGGCTGCCACCTTCGCCAATCCAGCGCGCGACATTCACCGCATCCGCCGGCGGCTTCTTGCCGAAGCTGTCGGTCAATTCCTTGTTCCATGCTGCCTTCACATCCTTCACCAGCACACGATCCTGTGGGCGCTTCGGTCCCGCCATCGAGGGCTGCACCGTCGAGAGATCCAGTTCCGCAATATCCGTGAACTCCGGCTCCGCACTTCCGGGCGTCCAGAACATCCCGTTCGCCTTGCAATATGCCTCGGTGAGCGCAACGGTCGCTTCTTCGCGCCCGGTGAAGCGCAGGTAGTCGAGCGTCGCCTGATCAACCGGGAAGAAGCCCATCGTCGCACCGTACTCGGGAGCCATGTTCGCGATCGTCGCGCGATCCGGCACGCTCAGCGCCGCAAGGCCATCGCCGAAGAACTCAACGAACTTATCGACGACCCCCTTCTTGCGGAGGATCTGAGTGACTGTGAGCACCAAGTCGGTCGCCGTCGTGCCTTCGGGCAACTTGCCCTTGAGGCGGAAGCCGATCACTTCCGGCGTGAGCATGTAGATGGGCTGACCCAGCATCACCGCCTCGGCCTCGATGCCGCCGACGCCCCAGCCGACAACGCCCAGCCCGTTTTCCATCGTCGTGTGGCTGTCGGTACCGACGCACGAATCCGGATACACAACAGTCTCGGCGCCCTTGTCGCCCTGCTGCATCTTCGTCAGCACGCAAGTCGCCAGATACTCAAGATTCACCTGGTGCACAATCCCCGTCGCCGGCGGCACACAAGTAAAATTGTTGAGCGACTGCTGTCCCCACTTGAGGAACTCGTACCGCTCGCCGTTGCGCTCAAATTCCTTGTTGGCGTTGATGGTGAGCGCGGTGCCAAGCGAAGTCGCCGGCCCGAACGCATCCACCTGCACGCTGTGATCGATGACAAGGTCGCACTTCACCAGCGGGTTGATCAGCTTCGGCTCGCCCCCGAGCGCCTTCATCGCATCCCGCATCGCCGCGAGGTCCACCACGCACGGCACGCCCGTGAAATCTTGGAGCACCACCCGTCCCGGCATGAACGGAATCTCTTCCTTCGCCGGGCTCTTTGCGTTCCAGTTCGCGAGGCCCGAAACGTCGTCCGCCGTCACGATGAACCCATCGAGGTTTCGCAGCATCGACTCGAGCAGCACCTTGATCGAGTACGGCAGCTTGTCCACATGCCCGATCCCGGCCTTCGTCAGAGCCCCGAGGTTGTAGTAGGTGTACGTGCCGTGCTTGGTGCTCAGAGATGCGCGGGAGTTGAAGGGGTCTTGGAAAGCCATGGATCACCTCGTGCTTGAATTTCCGAAAAGCCAATCAGAACCGCTCTACCGTATGCTTCCATCGGCATGAATCGAATCGATTCAACTTACGTGTTCGATAACTTTCATTTATGCAGAAGGGCCGCTGCGGCGATCCTGACGGCGTTCCCCGTACCACAGATCAAGACTCTCGCGTTTGCGAACAAAGCCGCCGCCCGACTTCATCGCGCTCCAGCACAGGCCAAGCATCTCCCAGCCCGAATACGTCCGCAGCTTTCTGCCCGATGTCAGGACCGGCGTCCGAACGACGACAAACGTTCCCTGCTGCTTGATGGCCCGCGCCATCGTCATCTCTTCCGATGCGTAAAGCGACTCGTCCCAGCCGCCTGTGGCATCGAACACGCTCCGCGTGCAGAAGAAAAACGCGCCGCCCGAAAATCGAAACCAGCGAAAAAACGCAAGCGAGATCGGCAGGATGACACGTGCATAGAGCGGCACTGGCTCATCGAAGCGGATCGGTCCTCCTCCGCCGGCCGCTCCGCGCTTCATTGCGTCGAGCGCTTCCGACACCGCCTGAGCATTGACATGTGTGTCCGCATCGATAAAGAACAAGAACTCGCCCCGCGATTCTCGCGCTCCCAGATTCCGCGTCGCCGCGATCTGCCTGCGCTCGTGACGCACGACCCGAGCACCGCCCGCTTCCGCCACTTCGCGCGTCCGATCGGTCGACGCGTCATCCGCAACGACCATCTCATACTCGATGCCGAGTGCAGCCGTCGCCTCGCGAATCGCACGCAGCGTCCCGGGAAGCTCCTCTTCCTCATCATGCGCCGGAATGACAAACGAAACCAGCCCCATGCATTCTCTCCGGCATCATTGACGTCTCTCAAACTCAGTCACTTCTAGTTTTCCTCTCTCGCTGATTCCCTCTTTGCTCTCTGTGCCTCTGTGGTGATCGTCTTCTCCGGATTCCCCCATGGAACTCACCCAACTCCGTTACTTTCGCGAGATCGCCAAGTCCGGCCACATGACCAAGGCCGCCCGCATCCTCGGCGTCTCGCAACCCGCACTCTCCGCCATGCTCCGCAAGCTCGAAGCCGAAGTCGGCACGAGCCTGCTGCACCGCACGGGCAAGGGTGTTGAACTCTCCGAAGCCGGCAAAGTCTTCCTCCGCCACGCCGACGAATCCGTCCGCCGCGCCGATGAAGGCCTGCACGAAGTCCGCCGCCTCAGCGGCCTCGAAACCGGTTCGATCCGCGCCGGCGCCGGCGCAACCGCAGCTTCCTACATCCTTCCCTCCGTCGTCAGCGACATGCGCCGAGCGCACCCCGGCCTCAAGTTCTACGTCCGCGAAATGGGCTCCTCCGCAATCGTCGAAGCAATCCTCAACGGCGAACTCGATCTCGGCATCGTCACGCTCCCGATCAGAGGCGTCGGCGCCAAACAACTCGTCCTCCGCAGCCTCGTCGATGATGAGCTCCGCTTGATCACGCCGCCGCGCCACAAACTCGCGAAGGAAACGTCCTTCCGCTGGTCCGATCTCAAAGGCGAATCCGTCATCGGCTTCGAAGCCGGCTCCGCCGTGCGCGAAGTCGTCGACCACGCAGCCGCGGCATCCGGCATCACCCTCGACGTCGTCATGGAACTCCGCTCCATCCAAAGCATCCAGCAAATGGTCGCCGCCGGCGTCGGCGTCGGTTTCGTTTCGCGTCTGAGCGACGCGCCGAAGCGGTTGCCCTCGCTCACGCCCAAGGCCGAACCCCTCGTGCGCGAACTCGCGATCGTCCGCCGAAGCGACCACACTCCAAGCACCGCCGTCGCCGAATTCGAGCGCCGCCTGCTCAAGTACGCCGAATCCCTTCCAAGCTCGAGTCAAAGCGCCAGAAAACGCGGAATCTAACCCCATCTCGGACCGCAATACGAATTTGAAAAAGCAACCGCTTCATCCCTTCCGTCGCTGCAGAGCCGCGAAAGCCTAAAGCCTGGGGCGTCAGCCCGAGGTAGGCCGAGATTGGATCCCAAAGCCGCGAAGCGGCGACACCTTCTCCCGCATCGGCACGCCCCATTCGCCTATTCACTTCCTTTACTTCCCCATGCTCCACATCCGCGAAGCATCCCCTTCCGACTCCGTCGCTCTCGCCACCCTCTCCACCCAACTCGGCTACTCCGTCACTCCCGATGTGATGCAGACCCGCCTCACCCACGCCCCCGACCCCAACCGCGCCCTCTTCGTCGCCGAACAAAACAACCAAGTCCTCGCCGCCCTCGAAGTCGCCATCATGTTCGCCTGGGAATCCGGCGAGTGGGCCGAGATCCGAGGTCTCGTCGTCCTCGACACCGCCCGCTCCCAAGGCATCGGCGCCGCCTTAGTCGAGCACGCCAAGCAGTGGACCCGCGCGCGAGGCCACACCAAGCTCCGAGTCCGCACCAACGAAGTCCGCACCCGCACGCACCAGTTCTACGAACGCCTCGGCTTCACCAAAACCAAATCCCAGCGCGTCTACGACATCGCGATCTAACTTCTGCAGGCCGCTTCCGCGGCCTTGCTCGCTCCTAGGCCACGGCTTCAGCCGTGGTATCGATGCGTCCACGCGCGCGGCAGCCCGTTTCAACGAGCTTCAACAGCTGCGTGAACGCGTGACATAGGCAACGCTCTGATACATTTCGCAAATCGATGGAGCGTCTGGATGACCGAAGATCAATTCTGGGACTTGATCCACCAAAGCAGCGAGAAGCCGTCGACAGGCTGCAAGCTCCTGCAGAAGGTCCGCGCGGCAGTCGCGAAAGCCAATGGTGGCAACCAGTTCCTTCCCCGTCTTCGCGCTTTGCTCGATGCGCTTCCGCCCTCTGAAACCAAAGATTTCAAAGTGATACTCGAGCGTCAACTCGCACGCGCATACACATGGGAGCTGTGGGCTGCCGCATACATCATGATGGGCGGCTGCTCCGACGATGGGTTTGAGTACTGGCGGGCGTGGCTTCTCTCCCGAGGTCGCACCATCTTCGACGCGGCAGTCGCGAACCCCGAATCCCTTGCTGCTCACAACTTCGGAAGTCCCGACGAAATGGAGCTCGAAGCGCTCCTGTATCTCGCGCCTGAAATCTTTGAATCAAAAACCGGGAACGATTTGTACGAGCAACTGCCAAAACGCGCCGGTCCAGCGGAACCCTCGGGAGATCCCTGGGAGGAAGACAGCGATGTGCTTCGAGTCAGGTTCCCGAGGCTCTGGGCGAAATACGGCTGAACTTGGGTAAGTCGTTTGCTAGTGGCATGTTGCGGCAATCCGGGCGACAAAATCGGGAAATGTCCAAAATACCAAACAAACACCTTGCAATCTTGTTCGGGTTCTGGTATGATCCCCTCCATGTCATCTCTACCCAACCCCAAAAACCCGTCCGACCCCTTCCGCCTCTCCTCCCAGCACCCAAATTCCCCGCCGGATCACCTGCTCTTTGCCCCTGCTCCCGAAATCGCGTCCGCCATCCTCGATGATCTGGCTGACCCGTTCAAATCCTTCAGCTCCATCGCCCAATCCCGCGGCACAACCCTCGAAGGCCTCACCCTCTGGATGCAGCGCCCCGATATCGCCCGTCGCCTCGACGCCCTCGAATCAGCCTTCAACCGCCGAGGCCGACTCCAAGCCAGCGGCTATCTGCCATTGTGCATTGATGCACTCGCTCGCGCGATTTCCGGCTTTTCGCGCGACGACGCCCAGGCGGCCCCTCTCCCAAACAGCCCGAAACTCGACGAGCAGCGCCGCAAATCTCGCGAAACGCTTCTCCGCATGACCCGCGTCATGATGCAGCTCTCCAAGTTCCAGCAATCGGCCGCAAAGCCGGCCACTTTGGCCCCTCCGCGTCCGGCCGTCCGACCCGTAAACCCGGTCGATCCACGCACTTCAACTTCGCCCGCACCATCACGCGCTGCCGAAAGCTCCGCTCCGCGATCCGCTGATCATTCCGCGCAGCGTGCCGGCGACACCCAGCTTCGAAGCGCCTCAGTCGATCGGCCTCAAATGAATTCCGGAGCAAGCCGCGCCCCGCAATCCGATCAGCGCGTGCTCTCGACAGTTTGACCGTCCGTCATCTTTGAAAACCAAATACGCAGCATCTTCACGACGCCAAACAGCACGTCAATATTCTCGGTGCGCCCGCATCCCGCAGCCTTTCCGAATCTCCCCGTCTTTCCGCCCTCTGTGTCTCCGTGCCGGAACTCCCACTTGATCATTCCCTCTTCTTCGAACTCTTCGCATCCGCCAGCCGTTCCAAAACCATCTTCTGACTCTGCTTGATTGAAATCACCTGCTCGCCGATCTTCAACTCCGCATCCAGCGCCTGCGTCGATTGCATCGAGCGTGCAAATCCGTCTTCCTGGTCCCAGTCGGTGACGCCGCCGTAATCGGCCTTGCCGAGTTTCAAACCGCCCGAGCCCGGGCTCGCGTCTTTCGACGGCACCAGCCTTCCCTGAAACGCGATCTTTCCTTTGGCGCCTTGCACGTTGGTCAAGCGGTACTCAGTATGCAGCTTGCTCCCGCCGACCGGGAATAGATCCAGGTCGGTGTCGCTCGACCACGACTCGCCCAGCCTCGCAAATTTTCTGCCCGGCGTGCTCACGATCGACCTGAACAAATCACGCATTTTCTCTTCGCCGCCCATCTGAGCCATTTCTTCTGGCGCCATCGGGTTCAGTGCGCGGACCAGTTTCTCGCCGCCGCGTACGTCCGTCACATTTCCGTCGCGATCAACAAAGATCGAAAGCGATTCACCCACCAACGGCCGAAGCGTTTCTTCGAGAGTGGGGGTCTTCCCGAAGCCGCCAAGCGGATCTGTTTCCGCCGGCTTCGGAGTCGGCGGCTTCGCGGAAGCCGGCTTCGAACTGTCGAACGAGTCATCGACTCCGGGTCCTTCGACGTGCGAACGAATTTGCTCAAAGACGATGCTGACCTCGCTCGACCCATCTTCGCTGACCTTGATCGGCTTGAACACAAGAACAAAGTCCTGCTTGGTCTTCATCTCATCGGTGGCCGCGGCTTTCCCGCCCTTCGGCTTTGGAGCCGGGTCGAGCTCCGCCGTCAGATCGGGCTTCGTTTCTTTGCTATCGAGCGAGAGGCGCACGCGTCGGTCTTGACCGATCCGGAACTTCGGCCGCAAATCGAAAATGCCCGCCTGGCTTTCTGTTCCATCCTTTGATGGCGTCTTCACAGGATCAGGCTGCTTTGGAGTCGTCGTGCGTGTTCCAGGATTTGGAACAGTCGGCGGCGTGGTCGGCCCGGTGGGAGTCGTGGGGCCAGTTGGAGTAGTCGGGCCAGTCGGGCCACTCGGAGTGATCGGCTTGGGCTGGGTGCCCGGCACCGGCGGCACGACAGGCGCCGCATGTGCCGCCATCAACCAGGCCACCGACAACGCTGAGACCGCGAACCGTGTGAACTGCAACTTCGCCATGGGCGTGCTATCTCCAATTCGGAAGGTTGTGCCCCCGCAGGCTAATCGACCGTACGGACGTCATCCCATCCGGATTCCTCAGGAGCCGCCAGGGCGCGCGAGAGATTGAGATTTTCCCGTGCGGACAACGCTTGTGTCCCGCTTTGCCTCGAATAGACTGGGTTCGGCCCGTTGTGAGGAACGGGGAAGGAACTGGAGGGGATTTGGCTTTGAATTCGAACCGTCTTTTACTTGCCGCCGCCGCGGCATGCGCGTTTTCCGCCCTTGCGAGTTCGGTCTCTGCGGGTCTTCCCGCGGGCCTTTCTGGCGGCCCGCTTGGTCCGTTCCCGCAGCCTTCCAAGCACCCGACTCGCATTCTCGTGCGGATCGATCCGCTGACCGACCGCAGTGCCGCCGACACGAGCGCGACTTTGAGCCGCGCCGGCGTGAAACGCGCGATCCAGGACATCGATCTCGTTCCCGGCCTGAAAATCGTCGAAGCCGAATACGGCCGAGTCGACGAAGTTGTCGCGGCACTCCGCCGCGAACCCGGTGTGCTCTACGCCGAACCCGACTATCCGATTCAGGCATGCGCTCAAGTCGTGCCGTTTGGCATCAACACGATCAAGGCTCCCGCAGTCTGGTCGCGCTGGGGCACCGGTGGGGGCGTGCTCATCGGTCACCTCGACACAGGCGTCGACCTCACGCACCCCGATCTGCCCACGCCTTTGATGAGCGAAACGTTCGTTCCCGGTCTCACCGTCGATGACTATGACTTCCACGGCACGCACACCGCGAGCATTTTGGTTGGCGTGGACAACGACATCGGCGTGATCGGAATCGCGCCCTCCGCAAACATCCTCGTTGCCAAGGTTCTGAACAACTGGGAGTTCGGTTACAACAGCTACGCCATCGCCGGCATCAATTGGTCAGTCGCCAACGGCGCGCGCGTTCTGAATATGGCTCTGGGTGGCAACGCGTTTGAACAGGCGTACAAAGACACCTGCGACGCGGCACTCGCCTCGGGCGTTCTGCTCGTCGCATCCGCCGGAAACACGGGCAACGCCAATCCCTTCTATCCCGCGTGGTTCCCGTCGGTGATGGCGGTCTCTGCCGTCGAGCAGGACGACACCTTCATGGATTGGACCTCTTTCGGTCCCAACATCTCGGTGGCAGCGCCCGGCGCCGGCGTCTACGCCGCGATGCCGATCGTCGCGTGGAAGGTGACCTGGAACGGCATCCAGCGTGAAGCGAATCAGATCCGAGGAGGCACCGTCGATCCCTTCACCGGGCCCGCCTGGTTCTGCAACACCGGCGCATCTCCGGCCGACTTCCCGGTCGCCGTCAAGAACAACATCGCCCACATGCGTCGCAGCGCGACGCTCACGCTCGGGCAGCAGGTGCAGAACGCTGTCACCGCCGGCGCCAAAGCCGTGATCATCTCCAACAACGTGCCCGGCAACTTCGTCGAGAATTTCAATCCGCACCTCCGGCTTCCGGTCGCGTCGCTGTCGCAGGAAGATGGCGATGTCCTGCAGTCCCAAGACGGTGCGATCGCAACGATCGGTCAGTACAACGCCGGCCACACCTACGGCGAAGTCTGGGGAACTTCGGTTTCCTGCCCCCATGTCGCCGGGGCCGCGGCACTGCTGATCGGAAACTTCGTTCCGGCCTCCGGCTTGCCCGCGCTTCCCCCCCTCACGACGCGCTGGGTACTCGAACACACCGCTCGTCAGGTCGGTGCACCACCACGAAACGACTATTACGGATACGGAATAGTCGATGCCGAGAACGCCTCGAAGTACCTGCACGGCAGGATCCGCTGCCCCGGCGATCTGAACGCCGACGATTTCGTGGATGATTCCGACTTCGTGGAGTTCGCAGGCTTTTACAACGACCTGATCACTCCCGGTGGCGCCTACACCGGCGGTGATTTCAACGGGGACGAGCTCACAGACGACTCGGACTTCGTCGTGTTCGCAGCGATGTACGACCAGTTGTTGTGTCCGTAAGGTCGCGCGGCAGACGGACAGTGAACTGAACGCCGAACGCTTTTTCTATCCTTTCACGGTGATGACTTGATCCGCAAGAGAATGTCCACATTTCGAACAGCGAGTATCCCAAGCCGAGCATTTATGTTCACAGCGTCCGCACATGGAAGGCGGCAACGCCTTAGGCATGATCCAGTGACCTCCGCATTCGGGGCAGGTTCTAGTTCCGTCCTCTTGCTCTGGGACGCCTGCAAGATTGAAAAGGCACGAGGGGCATTCGCAGCGCCGAAGCCGCACGCGAGCGACTTCCGAAATCCAAGGGCGTGACATAACAAGCCGTATCCAAAGAACGACAAGTGCGCAACCCGAAAGCGGCAGAATCGTGAGCCAAACGGACAATGTTGGTATGGACATCGTCTCAAACCGATTCGACAGCATCGAAACAATCAGGGTCGGTAGAAGCAACAGAGTGGAGACGGCCAGTCCGTCAATCATCCAACGCCAACCAGCGCTTCGCCGAAATATCGCCGGGAGTGCATCGGCATTACCTATTACTCTGCCATTCCAGCCCGGCCCTCCGAGCGGCAGCACTTTGCCCCGGTGATCGACAATGCGATATCGCCAACCAATCGGGCCAGGCGCGATCGCGGACGGATCAAAAGCAGGTGTTGGTGCGGGTTTGGAGTTCAATCACAATCGGCCAGTGCCAGAGAATCTCGGTCGTCGCGAATGCGAGCGTACCAATACCCTTGTATTGAGTCGAACCACCTTCGGAGTTGCTCATGAAGCTTTCCAGTTCTCATTCGCGGACCTTGTGTGCTTGTCTGTTCTTTCTGGCAGGCTCTGCGATCACTCGTGCCGACGAAGGCATGTGGCTGCTGAGCAACCCGCCCCGCGAAGCCCTGAAGACCAAGTACAAATTCGAGCCCAGCGAAGAGTGGCTCAAGCACATGCAGCGATCAGTCGTGCGAGTGGGCATGGGTGGCACCGGCTCGATCGTTTCGCCCGACGGCCTCGTGATGACCAACAACCACGTCGGCCTCGGCGCGATCGCGAAGCTCAGCACCAAAGACAACGACCTGATGAAGAACGGCTTCTACGCGCCGACGCGTGAGCAGGAACTCAAGTGCCCGGATACCGAGATCCGCATTCTGTGGGACACGCAGGATGTGACCGATCGCGTGAACGCCGCGACCAAGCCCGGCATGAGCACCGCCGAAGCAGGCGTCGCACGCCGAAAGCTGATCTCGCAGATTGAGAAAGAGTGCCAGGGCGAAGCCGGCATGCGTTGCCAGGTCGTAACGCTCTATCAGGGCGCGAAGTACCACGTCTATCGCTACAAGACCTTCACCGATGTGCGCTTGGTCTTCTCGCCCGAAGAAGTGGTGGGCTCATTCGGCGGCGATACCGACAACTTCGAGTTCCCCCGCTACAGCCTCGACATGACGTACTTCCGTCTCTACGAAGACGGCAAGCCCTACAAGCCCGAGCACTTTCTGAGCTGGAGCGCAAACGGCGCTGCCGACGGCGAGCCGGTGTTTGTGTTCGGCCACCCGGGCCGAACCCGCCGCCTCTACACGGTGGATCACCTGAAATTCCTCCGCGATGTGGATCTGCCCGATCGCATGAATCGCACCTGGCGTAGCGAGATCAAGTTGCAAGGGTTCGCGGGAATGAACGCCGAGAACGCCCGCATCACCCAGAGCGGCATGCGCGGCGTCGCCAACGGTCGCAAGGTCTACACCGGCTTGCTTGCAGGTTTGCAGGATCCGGAGTTGATGGGAAAGAAAATCAACAGCGAAAGCGAATTCCGCTCGTTCATCGATCGCGACGGCACCAACGCCCGCGAGTGGAATGCAGCCTTCGAATCCATCGCGAATGCCGAACGTGCGTACCGGGAGTTTTACGACGAGAAGGCAACGATCGATGCGGTCGTTGCCGGCAGCGGCCTTTTGAGCCGCGCGTTCGACATCGTGCAGATGGCGGACGAATTGCCCAAGCCAAGCGCCGAACGACTGCGCGAATACGCCGATCCCGCGCTCCCCTCTCTGTACATTCGCCTCTATTCCCCCGAGCCGCTCTATGAGGCGCTCGAAATCGAGAAGATCACCCAGGCGCTCAGCCTGCTCGCCGAGCGCCTAGGCGGCGATCACCCGCTTGTCGTTGAAGCACTCGCCGGTCAATCGCCCCGCAAGCGTGCACAGGATTGCGTCTGGGGCACCGACCTCAAAGACCCCGCCGCACGCAAGGCACTCGTGGAGGGAGGTAAGGCGGCGACCAGCACATCGAAAGATCCCATGCTGATGCTCGCCGCAGCGTTGGACCCTCGCTCGCGTGAACTCCGCAAGATGTACGAAGACAAGGTCGAAAGCGTCGAGCGCGACGCCTATGCCAAAATCGCCTCGGCACGCTTCGCCCGCTCCGGCGAGAGCATGTATCCGGATGCAACCGGCACGCTCCGCATGAGTTTCGGCACAGTGCGTGGCGTCGCCCGCGACAACACGCCCGCCTTCACCGACATCGCCGGCCTCTTCGCGCGTGCCGCGGAACGCAAGGGCGAAGCCGAGTTCACGCTGCCCGCGAAGTGGGAATCCGCCAAGAGCAAGCTCGACCTGAACACTCCGTACAACTTCATTGCCGACTGCGACATCATCGGAGGCAACTCCGGTAGCCCGACCGTGAACGCCAAGGGCGAAGTCGTCGGCCTGATCTTCGATGGCAACGTCTACTCACTGACCGGCGATGTGATCTACGACGGCGAAAGCGGACGCAGCGTCTCGGTCGATTCGCGGGGCATCATCGAAGCCCTCCGCAAGGTCTACAACGCCGGTGCTCTCGCCGACGAGTTGACGCACAAGTAGCGCAGCTCTGAAGCACTCTCTACAAGCTTCTAGTAATCTCTACATCTGCTCATGCCCAAGCTCTGCATCCATTGCGGCACCGACTGCACAGACTCCAAGCGCTTCAAGGACGCCCAAGGCAACTACACGTGCCTGAAATGCTACGACCGACTGAAATACGGCCTGCCGATTCAGAAGGACGTCGAGGCCGACCAAGGTGCTCCCATCGCGCTTGCGGATGAAGGTCCGGTTGCGGGAGAACAAACCCAGTGCCCGCGCTGCAAGCAGGAGATTCCCGCGGGCGAAACAGTCTGCCGCAATTGCCGCTATGACGTCACCATCGGTGCCGCGCCGATGGCACCCGGGATGCAGGCTCATCGACCCTGCCCAAAGTGCGGCTACGACCTCGCCGGCCTGAACAGAAAAGCGTCGTGTCCCGAATGTGGCGCGGACGAATACGAACAGGAGTCCGTTCGGCGCGAAAAGAAGAAAGCGGCCGTTGCGTCAAGCTTTTACATCGAGCCATTAAAGATCGCCGCGGGCGGACTCATCGGGCTAGCGATCCTGCGACTGGCCAATGGCGAGCCGATGCGACTGCTCGTTGACTTGGTCGCACTCGCAGTGTGTGTGCCTTTGGGAGTGCTCGCGTACTGGTTCTTCAGCATCATCTGGGCGGGCGGACTTGATCAGGGCTGGTTGCTCGCCGCGGCAAATTTCTTCGCAGTCTTCTCAGTATGCTGGGCAATAGAAGCGCTCTTCAACTATTTCCCTGTGCCGGTTGTGGGATGGCTCGTTTCACTCGTCGTCTATTACGGCATGCTGACGTATCGACTCGATCTCGACGGATGGAAGGATGCGTTGATACTCACAGTGTTCTTACGCATCATTCAGTTCGGGACGCTGTTCTTGATCGTGTCGCTGCTGTGAGCACTTCCTTTGGCGAGCGGGGCGTGCCTGAGTTGTTCAGCCGCGCGAGTTTCCGCATCGGCGCCGCATTCGGGACAAGCAACTTCCGGGGCGAGCCCCCGGAGGTCGTAGCTGCAAATCGGGCAAGTTGCGATCCGGTTCGCTTCGAGGGCTTGGCGCTCGCGGAAACGGAGCGACCTGCCCAGTGAGACACCGAGTCCGGCGAATGCGAGGCACAAGGCAGAAGCGCCGAGGGCTCCCGGCGCGGGTCCGATCCTTTCGAGAATCTGCTGCGTCCACCCGCCGATGACATCACCGAATCGGTAGACGAACGTGTCGATGAAGCTCTTGGATTTGTAGCGTTCGACGATCGACACGACGGTGTAGAGCACTTCGCGAGCCGGGCGGTCGAGCGCGTAGTGCATGCCGCGGCGGGCGACCTGCACCGGAACCAGCATCGCAACGGTGGGGGAGAATGTCAGAAGGCCGATCGCAGCCAGCGTGCTGAACGGTGTGAGCGTGAGCGCGACGCCGATGCCGACCCATCGAAGGATCCGTCCTGCGACAAACAGCTGGAGCGCTGCCGTGAGTATGTTCGCGTAGAGATCGATCCGGCCCGTGACCTGCGCGATTGCGCCGCGCATGGCGGCCTTGTCCGGATTGGCGAACGTCGTGTTGAGAATGCTGGTCTGGAGCATGTACACCAGAGTGCCCGTCACCGAGTAGAGAAACAGATAGCCCGACAGGCGCAGCAGGTAGGAGGACGAGAAGGCCGTGCGCATGCCCTCGATCATCTCGGCGATTGAGCCGCCCGGCGTGCGGTGTCGGGCATGCGCCCGGGCGGGTGCGAAGCGCAGGATCCAGACGGTGCAGAGTCCGGCGACGATGAGCATGGCGCACGACACGGCGATAAACGCGGAGTACGGGATCGTCTTCGCGTACGTCGTGACGAACCACGAGCCGGCAATGTTTCCGAACGTGAGCCCGAGCCCGATCGAGGGAAACGCGCGCTTGGCACGCTCTGCATCGAAGATGTCGCTCAGCGTTGCCCAGAAGATGGAGAGACTCAGAAGGTTGAAGACGCTGACGGCGATAAAGAACGCACCGTCGACGACGAACGAGGTTTCCGGCCCGGCCCACGCAAAGAAGCCGGCGATGATCGCGGCGCCGACCACCCAGGTTGTGCTGGCGACGAGGACGAAGGTTTTCCACGACAGGCGCGAGACGAGCAGCCCGACCACGGCGCTCGCAGCGATCATGGCGAAGAAGGTGCCGGTCTGAAGCTTGGCGACAGCGGTCGTGCCCAGACTCGCGCCGACCGCATCGCGCAGCGGCTTGGCGACCGAGTATCCGGAGAAGAGGCAAAACCCGCAGAGGATGGCGGGCAAAGCGATGGTGGCATCGCCCGCGTGCAGCCCGAGCAGCCTTTCGAGCGGGCTGGGCCTGCGCGCTGTGGTATCGTCCATTGAAGTCATTTCGCCTTCCCGGGCGGATGAAAAACCAGAGCGTGCAACCCGCTTTCGGCGTCATGGTACAACGCACGAATCCGCACGTTGCAGGGACTTTGGGATGCGGATAAACACTCGTGGACCCCGCCCAGCGGAAATGGAGAACCCTCCGATGTCTGAACACCAGTTTTCACGCCGCGATTTCGCTCGATTTACCGCACTCGCGGGTGCTGCCTTAGGCGCTGCGGCAGTCGGCTTCGGCCCGACCGCTTTGGCTCGCATGACCGCCGACCCGGCCAAGCCGAGCAAGCAAATGTCGATCCTGATCCTCGGCGGCACCGGGTTCTCCGGGCCGAAGATGGCCGAGTATGCCAAGAGCCGGGGGCACAAGGTGACTCTGTTCAATCGAGGCAAAACCGAGAAACGCATCGGGATGATCGATGATGTCGAGCACCTGTACGGCAATCGCGATCCCGACAAGAACTCCGAAGAGGGTGATGCGACCAGCCCGAAGGGGCTCGCGCAGCTCGAGGGAAAGAAGTTCGACGCGATCATCGATACGTCCGGTTTCTATCCGCGGCACGTCAAGGCTTCGGCCGAGCTGTTGAAGGATTCGGGCTACTACCTCTTTATCTCGACCGTCTCGGTGTACAAGGCCAACGGAACCGCGGCGGATGAGAACGACGAACTAGGTACCGTCGAAGACACGACCACGGAAAACATGGGCGCACAGATGGAGCGGTATGGGCCGCTGAAAGTGCTCTGCGAGAAGGAAGTGCAGAAAGCGTTTGGCGATCGGTGCTCGATCGTGCGCCCTGGCTTCATTGTCGGCCCCGGCGACCCGAGCGATCGATTTACCTACTGGCCGGTTCGCGCCAGCGAAGGTGGCGACATGCTCTGCCCCGGTGATGGAACCGACCCCGTGCAGTTCATCGACAACCGCGATCTCGCCGAATGGTGCGTGCGTATGTGCGAGAAGAAAACGCCGGGCGTCTTCAATGCCATCGGGCCGGATGGCACCGAAGGGAAGAAGTTGAACGTGAAAGGGCTGGTCGATGCGTGCCTCGCGGCGAGTGCAGCGACTGGGGGCAAGAAGGCAACTCCGGTGTGGGTACCGTACGAATTCCTCGAATCGCAGCAGGTCTCGGTGGGCGGCGATCTGCCGATCATCATTCCGTCGCAGGGCGAAGCGGCCGGATTCCACAAGCGTTCGAATGCGAGAGCGGTTGCCGCGGGTTTGACGTATCGCCCCGTGGAAGACACCTGCCAGGCGACGCTCGAGTGGTGGCCGAAGGAAGTTGCACGCCGCGAGCGAGTCGGCAAGCAGCTTGTCGAGGATGCGAAGAAGGCGGGCAAGGAACCGCCGAAGATGCCGGATCCGGCGAAGCTGCGGGTTGGAATGACCCGCGAGCGCGAGGCGGAAGTGCTCAAGGCCTGGCGCGAGCACAAGGGCTGATTGTTTTACACATCGTGTACGACCAGAGCATCTCACGGGAGGTGCTCTTTTTATTGGCGAAGGGTGAACGGGCCGAGGAATGGCAACCGGGGATTGGTGCGGGGAGTACAGAGATGTAGATGCGGAATCGCGGCAGGGTGAAGTCGGTCGGGGTAGGCGGGGGTGGGTGGGAGGCCGGATGGCGGGTGCATCGGTAACCAAGAGCGTGGCTTGCCCGAACTGCGGGAAGTTGATCGACAAGACCAAGATTCAGTCGCGGAACGCCGGGCTTTTCTGCGATGACTGCGCTGCAGGAATGCGGGCGAAGAAGGCGGAGAAGGTTGAGAGGCAGTGTCCGGCGTGTGCGAAGCCAATTGGTGAAGACGATGTTGTGTGCGGGTCCTGCGGGTTTGACTACAGCATCGGGTATTCGCCGAAGGCGATCGAAGCACAAACGACGGTCAGCACGTCGAAGCGGCTGTGCGGCAAATGCGGCTACGACTGCACAGGACTGCGGAACGCGACAAAGTGTCCAGAGTGCGGCGGAGGGCTGGCCTTCAGCGTCAGCAAGGAACGGTTCAAGGAAGCAGCGCTCCAAGAGCGCACACCTTCGAAGATTGTGCACAAGTACGTTGTGCCTGTGCTGGCGACGGTGATCGCAATCGGGTTGTACATCACCTTTATGTGGGCGACGAGTCAATTGGATCTGGTCGGGCTTGGGATGGTGAAGATGGGGGTGCGCTACTTCTCGCTCTGCTTTGTGACGGCGATGAGCATGTTCATCTGGCTGGAGGTGGATCTGCCGTGGCCTCAACTGCTGCTGCGGCTGATGGTGGTTGCATCGTGCGGGTTTCTGGCGGAGCAGGTGTTCGTCGATGCGTCGAACCAGTTCATTGCATACCCGTTTGTAACCTTGGCGGTTATCGCACTCTTGTTTAGAAACCTTGAACTGGAAGTGACCGACGCCGGAATTCTGGCGATGATCAATTGGCCGGTGGTGTTTCTGCTGCTGATGGCCTTTCCGCCTGAATTGAGATTCAAATGAGCCAGCACAATTGATAGAATGATGGAATGGGTTTGCAGAGGAAGGTTGAGCAGAAGCTGAACACGCCGGCGAGGCCGGCGCCGCTGCCGCTTGCGCAGGAAGCCGAAGCGGACGCAACGCAGTGTCCGGCTTGCAGCGTTGCCATCAGGCCGGGTGCGGTGCTGTGTGTGAGCTGCGGTGCGCGGCTGGGCCGGATCGAGACGATCGCGCCTCCGGGGGTCATGACGCGGGCGCCTTGTCCGGGCTGCGGGTATGACTTGTCCGGCGTGGACGGGACAAAGTGTCCGGAGTGCGGAGGGTTTGCGCCCTTTGTTGCGGCGCCTTTGGATGTGATGACGGAAAAAGAAGAGTGGATGGCGGGGCAGGTGTTGTGGGAGACATGCCGCCCGGCGATCGCGGCGGCCGTCTGCGGATTGTTCTTGCTTCTCGCGCTGGCGGGTGCGTGGTACGGAACGGACGGCATCAAATTCTGGCTTGCGGCGATCGTGCCAACCTGGATTGTGGCGTCGATCGGCTACCACGTCCTGGGCGTGATTCTCCGGTTTCTTGATACGACGGTTCCGATTGCACTGTTGCAGGTGCTCGGAGTTGTCATGCTCGGGCTTGCTGCAACGGAACTCGTGTTTCCGTACAGCTCGGGACAGATTTGGTTTGCGGGAAAGACGATTCTGCTTGTACCGGTCGCGATCACGATCGCGACGATGCTGATCATGGACGATGACGACCGGATTCAGTGCTTTTTCGCAAGCCTGCCGATCACGTTTGCGTGCATGGGTGTGCCGCTGATTTTGTTCGCGATCGTGCGGTGAGAACGCAAATTACGCGTTGTGGCTTTCGATGAACCAGATGTACTTGTCGAGCTCGCCGGTGAGGCGGGTGAACAAGTCGCAGGTGACGGCGTCCCCCGCTTCGTCGGCGTGGTCGATGGCTTCGCGGTATTTTGTTGCGAGTGCGGAGAGCGATGCGGCGAGTGCGTCGGCGTGCTTGTGCTCGTTGGCAATTCCGTGCGGATAGGGCTTGAGCGTGGTGTTCTTGGCGACATCGCGGGCGGTGCCGCTGGGAGAGCCGCCGAGCGTGGCAAGGCGCTCGGCGATTGCGTCGGCGCTCTCGGCGACGGCGTCGGCAACTTTGTCGAAGAGTTCATGAATCGCGATGAAGCCGGGGCCACGTACGTTCCAGTGCGCCTGCTTGGTGTGGCTGTAGGCATCGAGGCTGTCGGCGAGGCGGGCCTGGAGAAGGTCGATCGAGTCGGCCTTGAGTTTCTTGGGGAGCGTGTTGTGCGTCTTCATGCCTCACCATACGCACGGCTGCGCAGGTGCGGATGATGCGGATTTAACGGTGGTAAAGGCCGCGAGTTTGGATGTAGTGGAGCACCGCTGGGGCGATGCATGAAGCAAGCTCGGCCGACGCGGCTTCTGAGCCGGCTTCGAGGAGCGAGCGAACTCGCGTGGAACTGATGTCGGAGCGCGAGATGGAGACGATTGAATTCGCCCAGATTTGCAATTCCCGTTCGGTCCAGAAGGAGGTTTGTTTCAGAGCCTCAAGGAACGGCGAAGCGTCCGTACCTCGGAGCATGACCAGCGGCGGCGCGAGTTTCAGAATTTCGCGAGGCTCGCGCCAGCGGTGGAACGCAAGAGCCTGATCGGTGCCGAGCAGCAAGCGCAGTTTCGGCGGGCGGGCCGGCGGTTTCGCAATACATTGGAGCAGACGATGGAGCGTATCGATCGTGTAGCTCGGCGCGTGTGAGAGGCGCGATCGCGCGAGTTCATCGTCCCAAATCGAAGATTGGGGAATCGCTTCGATCGCAAGTTCGAGCATGGCGAGACGGTCGTTGTCGGAAGCACGCGGAGACAAATCTTTGAGCGGGCTTCGTGCAGCGGGGATGAAGAGCAGCCACGAGGAATCGAGTGCCGCGGCGGCGCGGGCTTCGACCGGCAGCTTTGTGTGTGCGAGGTGCGGCGGATCGAACGTGCCACCGACGATGATCAATTCCGCGACGTGCTCGGGTATGGCGGGCGGAAGTGGTGCGGTCGTCACGTTGCTCAACGCAAAATGCTAGCGGACCAAATCGTCGCGTTCGGCAGCACCGTCGGGGGTGTCGGCGAGGACCGAGGAATCCGCGGTGAAGCCACTGCTCACATCGCGCATCTCTTCGAGGCGCAGTTTCGGGAACTGGCGGGCCAAGTCGGTCCGGGAGAGACGGGTTGCCAGCGGGGCACCGGCGCAGTCGAAGACGCTGTAGACGCGTTTTCCGGCGCGTTCGCTGATGCGCACGATCGTTTCGCGGCCAACGAGGGTCACAAGAGGCGTGACACCCATTTCGTGCGCCAAAGAGGGAAGCGTTTCGATGAGAAGTGCCTGCGATTCAGACGCCCTTGCCGGACGGGCGGAGAGCGAGCGACCGAGGATGACCGTTGCAATGAAAGCCAGAGCGAGGGCGCCGGTCGCGACGTGGCGGCGCCAATCGGGGGCGATGGCAGGAACGACCGGGTTGGTGTCCATGCCGGCTTATCGGCCGATCCAAGCGACGGATGAAGCGGAGTTTGGCAGAAGCGATCACAGCCTTCAAAGGTCGTTATAGCTGATGAGGTGGATTGGCGATTTTGACCGCGATTCCCACGGCGTGTCCATCAACTGCTCTTCGCGCTTGAAGATCGGGTCGTCGCTTCCGGGATGGACCATGAGCTCCACGGTGCGTGCGTTCGGCACGTTCGGGAGCAGGTCGTGATAGATCCAGAACCAGGTGAAGAGGTCGGCTGTCCTAGTGCGGGGCGAGAGCCAACGCAATGCGGTGTGCCAGCCGATTTTCTTGACGCGCTGCTTGAGGCCACCGACAACAGGCTCGGTCGGGTGGTACAGATTCATCGTGGTGCGAACACGAGTGATGCCGGTTTTCGCCTGCACTCGCTTCAGGACTTTAAAGAACGGAGCGTGCGTGTGGGTGTGGTGGTGCGAGTCGAGGTGACTGATTCGAACTCCGAGCGATCGCACCTTTTCGATCTGCGCGGTCCACTCACGCTCGACTGCGTCGAGGTATGCGTCGGTGCACGGAACGTCGCGTGCCTTGCGTGCGAAGTTGCCCTCATCGTTCAGAATGGGCTTGAGCGCCGGGTCGGCCGTCAGTGGGCGGAGGTCGGTGAGGTTGAGATGAACGCCGAAAGAGCATTGGGGATAGGACTTGCTGCGTGCCGCGGCTTCTTCGAGCGCGGGACCATTGGCCATGATGGTCGCGCTGGTGAGGCGACCTCGATCCATGAGACCGAAGGTCGCATCGTTCACGCGTTGCGAAAGACCAAGATCGTCGGCGTTGATGATGACTCTGGTCATAAGGGCCGGCGGATTACGGCGTCATGAGCAGCATATCGCTGCTTGCATGCGTGAAGAACCAGCTGGTATCGGGTGCCAGGGTGATGCCGGGGGGAGGGCGGAGCAGGACGCGAAGTCCGCCGGCGTGGAACATGCCGAGTGATTTGCAGATGCGATCGAATTCCGGGTCGAAGACCTGGAATTCGACGACGTCGACGCGGCCACGTTCGCTCGGAAGATCGCCGTCGCCCTCATCGCGCTGAAAATGAGCGATTACGAATTGCGCGAGAGCAAATTTGGCTTGCGGCGTCGGATCGGCAAGCCAGTAATCGAGAAGTGCGCCGATCTTGAGAATCCCAAGACCGTGCTGCGTTGCATCAAAAATGCTCCGCTTCAGCAGTGCGTAACCGACAAGCCCGTTCCCGTCAAAGATCTCAAACCCGGCAATTCGCCGGTGACGCATCGCCCAGTTGAGCGAGCGGGCATCGCGCGGAAAATTTGAGGCAACCGGCTTCGGAAGCTGATCGATCGCTTCCGAAAATTGCGTCACCTGCTGGTATCCAGAGAAATACGCTCCCGGACGGATCTTGGACTGCCGACTCGCTGTCAATGCTTTGACGCCGTAGTACCCCCGCAGCGCAATCCCCGCGAAGGGCGCCGCGATCGAAGCGAGCGCTAAGTTCTTGAGCGCTTTGAGCGCGGGGGGGCGGCCATTCAGAAAATAAACCCAGCGCTTGAGCGGGCCGAGCTCTCTCAGTCCCGCGGCCTTGTAGAGTTTTTGGGCGTCTTCTGACGGGCCGCCGCAGGCGAAGAGAGATTTGCACTTGGCGACGGCCTGGAGCATGATCATGCCGCCGATGCCGGAAGAACGGTGCGACTCGGCGAGGAAGAAGCCGTCCATCCAGAAGGTACGGAAAGGTTTCTCGTCGCTTCCCGCACGCAGAATTCCCGGCCCTGCGTAGAAGCCGAGGCGACCAACGACGGCGGGCTTGTCCGCGTTCGACTCATCGACGGCGAGCAGGATCGCGAGGTCGGTCGGCTGTGCGTGCGGGTTTTCGCGGAGGAGGCGGACCCATGCCGCGTCGTTGCGCGCGATGTAACCGAACGGGTCGGAATAGCGCGAGAGACCATCATCGGGGATGTCGGCGATGGTCAGGGCTTGGACGCGGAGGTTGGCCATGAGCGGGAGTTGTATCGGCCGAATGAGGCCAGAGCTCGGAACTCGGAGCTCGGAGCGCGGAACTTTGAGAATCGCTGGCAAACCTTGTAAAGCTGGCTACCGCGTTTTCACGTCTTCAACCAGCTCAAAAAGGCCGAGATGTGCGGAGAAGAGCCAGGCGATTTTGCGGTCGCCGAAGGCGAGGGCGGGGACGGGCTTGGCGATCATGGCGAGCCCGCGTGTCTTGGCGTGAGCGATCGCTTTGTCTATGTCGGGCACGCTGTAGCAGATGTGCGCGAGCTTGATGCCCTTGCTGAGCGAGTTGTTCACAGGAGAGTCATCCGCGGCGGGCTCGATGAACTCGATGCATTGGCCCTGGATATCGACGAACGCGACACGGACTTTCTGGACCTGGTCATGGACGACTTCGATATTCGGGACACCGATCGCTCCGGCCGCGGCCTGGATGGATTTCACCACCATGCCGACGTGGTGCACGCGGGCGCCCTCGCCGAAGAGGCTCGCTTGCTCGTGGCGCACTTCGCCGCCCTTGGGCGGAACAACGTCAGGCATGCGCGGGCTCGTTTTTGATTTCCTGGGGGTCGGCAGATGCATCCGCCCCGTTGCCCTGCACGAGCGTGATGTGCGTCGGCGTGGGGAAATCCTGATCGTGGTTCCACCAGAATTCGGTGGCGGCGTCGTTCTTCGGAAGGCCGGACTCATCCTTGAAGTAATCGTGGCACGGCTTGTTGCGCTTGCTTTCGATGTACTTCGCGGTTGTTTTCTTTGCGCCGAGTTTCTTGGCAAAGTCGAGCAGCGTGGTGAGCATGCCCTTCTCGACGCCTCGCCCCATGACGCGGCAGGAGAGGAGGAAATCGGTGACGGTTGCTTCGGCGCCGTTGACTGCAACTGCCGCGAGACCGGTGAGGCCGTAATCGCCGAAGCGATCGGCGACGCGGTAGGCGTACATCGCGTGGTTCTTTTCCTGACCCCAGGCGAGAAGTTCCGCTTCGGTCATGCGGCGGGTGGTCAGGTTCATCTGATTGGTCTTGTTGAAGAGCTGTGCGGCACGCTTGATGTTGCCGGGGCCGAGCGGCTCGTAGGTGACTTTCAACTGGAGGGAGGCGAGCCAATCTTCCATCGAGACGGAGGATGACTTTGCTTCGGTGCGCTGACGCTCTGCGACGTACATGTCGGTGCGGCCCATGTCTTCGTCGGTAACGCTGGGGCGATCGAAGAGGCGCAGGGCGTGCAGCGCCTGGGTGTAGAGCATCTTGTCGGCGGGCCAGTCGGGAACGGTGACGAGCGGGAGCGACTCTTTCACGCGGGCGCGTTCGGCGGGGTTGTCATCGATGAAGATGATGCTGTCGTGGCCGAGATTGAGTTCTTCGGCCAATTCCTTGATATTGGTGGCTTTGTCGAGCCAGTTGATGCGCCAACCCGCGAAGTCCGAATCCTTCAGGACCATCTCCGGGTTTTCGCGAATCGCGGCGACGGCGGTCTTCTCGTCGTTCTTGCTGACGATGCCCAGAATTACGCCGGTGTTCTTGAGCCCTTTGAGAGCGCGCTGGAAATCGGCGAACGACTCGCCGACGGGATCGTGCCCTCCCAGAGCGACACCTTCCCAACCGTTCTCGCCGACGACGCCGCCCCAGAGGGTGTCGTCGAGATCGAGGACGATGAGTTTCTTGGAGAGGCCAGCGATTCCCCGGAGGATGGCTTTGATGTCGGCGGCGGCGTCTTTGAAGACTTCGAGGCTGTAGAGAGCCTTGGTCATCAGCCAGAGCTTGGGATTGGTGGCGTTCTTGCCGGCGCTTGCCATCCAGCGGGAAGCGTCGAGCAGGTGAACCTTCGAGTTCGATTCGAGCTTCTCGGCGAGGCGCGCGTTCATGAGCATGAGAGCGCGGACAGCGCCTATTGCACCGGGGCGGGATTTGAGTTCGAGGCCGCCGGTGCCGCGCCACCAGGCGGGCATGGTCCAGAGCGGGACGAAGACGGCTTCGACGCGATCGCTGGCTCGCAGGATGAGCGAAGCGAATTCATCGACCTCTGCGAAAAGCTCTTCCTGCGTCACGCGCTCGCGCGAGAGGATGCGGCGAAAGGCGTCGATGGCGCGCTCGGGGCGGGTCCAGACAAGCGCGGCGTTCGCGCCTTCCTTCCAGCAGGAGAGCGCCGGGTTCATCAGGATCTGCTGCACCTGATCGAACGGGGCGACGGAGGCCTTTACGACGGGCGAGTCATCGCTGCTTTTGAGGATCGCGCCGAGCTGATCGACGGTGTGGTCGGCGATGAGCAGGCAATGGATGTTCTTGATGTCCATGGGGAGAAGGGGCAGAGGGGCGGAGGGGCAAAGGGACAGAGGGAGAAATGCCCCTAGTTCTCAGAGGCGAGAGACGATGTAGTCGGAGAGGGAGTCGACGGTTCGGAAAGCGGTGGCGGTATCGGCCATGGCTTTTTCGTCGGTGAGGGTGAAACTCGGATGACCGGCGGACTGGACGCGTTGCTCAACCTGCAAAACAAAGGTGAGGAGGCCGAGGGAATCGAGTTTGCCGCCTTGGCCGAAGAGGATCGCTTTCGGGTCCTTCGCGATCTGGTTCTCGGACCCTTGCGCGGCGTTGACCTCGTCGATGGCGCTGTAGATGGCGTCGGTGATTTGCTGCTTGCTTGCCATGGAGGTCATTTTCCGGGTTGCCGCGGGGCGAATAGCCCGGCAGTGAGAATCGGCCGAATGCCCGTCTTGGAAAAGGACGCATTGCCCAAAGTCCGAGACTGAGACAGGGGAGGGGCGAAGTTTATTCAGGTCGGGGTGGGGTCGATGGGGTGTGGAGGGCGATCGGGCGGACTTTGCGCGATCTGTCTTCGGGGATGATTGGGAGCGTGACGGCGGACAGGGGCGCATTTGCAGTTGAGGTCTGGGCAGGCGATAGTGGGGGCATGCAGACTCTGAAGAGCCGGATGGTTTTTGCCGCCGTTGGGGCTTTCGTGGCGGGGCTGGTTATTGCGGGTTGTGCCTCAAGTGGCACATCGAAAACGAAAAGGATGCCCGAGACGGCATCGTCGACTGCGGCGGCGCGTGCGGATGATCGTTTTCTCTACCTGCACTTCAACCCGGGTGATGACAAGAAGACGATTCAGGACAGCGACGAGACGGTGGCGCTGCTGCTCGATACCGATGGAGATGCGACGACGGGGTATCGGCGGAGTGAAAAACCGTTCGTCGGAATTGGCGCGGACATGGAGGTGCAGTTCTCGCCACTGAATGCGAAGGGTGGCGCGCCGGGGAAGGGCGTTGCGTTTTTCCGGCTTGATCAGACGGGCGCGCGAACGGAGCTCAAGAAGGAAGATTCCGATTTCATGTTCGCACCGACGTACGCCTCGAAGTGGTACGACGCGCGGATGTCGCGGTTCTTTGCTTCGGCCTCGGGGTTGCCGACTTCTGGAATGGGTTCACGCGGCAAAGGTCGCGGCGCGTTTGTGATTTACGACCAGCGTGCGCGAATTGTCGGGTATAGCGATCCGTTCGAGATCGAGTTCCCGTCGATCGCGAGCGGGCCGAAGTTGTCGAACGACGGAATTCCCGCGAAGTCGCCGGATGCGATCCGGGTGATGGCGTGGAATGTGTGGGGGAAGATGGAGCAGACGCCGGAGAAGTTCTGCGCGGTGATTCGTGCGATCAATCCGGATGTGGTGATGTTGTCGGAGTGGAAGGGGGATGCCGCGGCGTTGGAAAAGACGCTAAACAAGAACATGGCGAGCGCGCCGGGGGGCGTGGGGATCATGGTCGCGTGGAACGCGGCGGTGGGGCCGGATGTCGGCGTTGCGTCGATCTTCCCAGTGCGCAAAGCAGGACCGAACGATCTTGAACTGAATTGGAACGGCGAGAAGCGGAAGATTCGGTTTGTGAGCGCGGCGGTGCAGACACCGATCGGGCCGGCGCTGATCGGAGCGATGCATCTGAAATGCTGCGGCGGGGCTGCGTCGAACGAGGACAACCTGCGGATCGCGGAAGTGGATGCGATCAATCAGGGGATGAAGCAGATCAGCCGCGCGGATGCGGCGGATATTCGGGTGCTGGGAGGCGACATGAATCTGGTGGGGAGCCGCGTGCCGCTGGATATTTTGCGGATGGATATCGATGTGGACGGGAGCGATCTGACACCGGCGGATCCGGTGGTGATCGGTGATGACTGGCTGTACACGTGGCGCGACTGGAGCAGCGGGTTTTCGCCGGGAAGGCTTGATTGGCTGACGTATAGCGACGCGAGCGTGCAGCCGGTTCGGCAGTTTGTGTTTGATCCGGCGCGGTTGAGCGATGCGGCGCTCGTGAAGATGGGGCTGAAGCGCGCGGACGCGCAGCCGAGCGATCACTTACCGGTGGTGGTGGATTTGAAGGTGGTGGGAAAGTAAGAGAGAGGCGAAGACACCGCCCCGAAGAGCGGTACCACTACAGATACCCTTCGTCACGCAGGGCCTGGATGATCTGATTCACGATCGGCCCCGAGACTTTGCCGCCGCTGCCGGCATATTCCATCACCACACTGATGACGTACTTGGGCCGCTCGTTGGGCTTGCCGACGAGCACGACGAACCAGGAGTGATCGCCGGAGCGGACGACGTCGTTTGGGCCGGGGCCGATGCCATCATCGTCGGCGCTGGAGCCGAATTTGAGATCGGGTGCCGCGGCGGTTCCGGTTTTTCCGAGAACTTTGACGCCGGGGACGTTGAAGATCGGATCGTGCACACCGTCGATGGAAAGGTGATTGCCAGTGCCGAGGTCATCGCCGACTGAGCCCGCAAGACCTTCCATCGCGTCTTGAACTGCCCATGAAGGCAGACCGAGTTCGATCGGCTGGCTGCGCGGCGCATCGGCGACGATGCGGGGAGTTACTCGGACGCCGGAGCGGGCGAGCGTCGCGTAGGCATCGGCGGCGTGGAGCGGAGTCCAGGTCACAGGCCCCTGACCGATGCCCATCTGGATCGCTTCGCCCATCGTGAGATCGCGCTTGTTGCCGTAGCCCTGGAGCGAACCGGGATATTCGGAGCCGATGCCGAGGTTCCACGATTGCGTCACGCCGAACTCGCGGAAGACATCGGAGATGGCTTCGGGGCCGAGACGCTTGCCGAGCGTGAAGAAGAAGATGTTGCACGAAACTTTGATGCCTTCCGCGGCAGAGAGCGTGTGGCCCAACTGCTGCGTGTGGGTCTGATCGAAGCGCTTGTAGATCCAGCACCGGAGCATGTTGGGTTCGTTGGGCAGCAGGTGGCCCGTGCAGTCGATGGTCTGGCCTTGGAGGAAGTTGCCGCGCTGGGCGGCGCCGGTGAGAATCAGGGGCTTCACGATCGAGCCGGGCGGATAGGGCTTTGCGATTGCGCGATTGAGGAACGGGACGTTGATCTTGTCGTCGAAGACCTGCTCGGGGTTTTCCTTGATCACCCGGCGCGAGACTTCGGGCATCGAGACCATCGCGAGGATGTCGCCGGTATCGATGTCGAGGACGACGGCAGCGCCCGCGAGAGGCGTACCGATCGGCATCGTTGCGCCGGGAATGCCGTGCCAATCCTGCACGACGGCGAGTCCGGCAGCAGGCGACATCACGGCCTGCACGCGGGCCTGGAGCATCGCATCGATCGTGAGCGGGACGGTGCCTCCGATGGATGCGTGGAGCATCTCGATCTCGTCGGGCTGGGAGATGCGGTCGAGGTGCTGCGTGCGCAGGCCTCGAAGACCTCGGAGCCGATGCTCCATCGTGGCTTCGATGCCCGAACTTCCGACGCGATCGCGCTCGCGGTATTCGCCTCGATCAACGCCGGAACTCGTCAGCACGCGCGACGCGAGCGCAGGATCGTTTGCGATCTGAATATTGCGGCGTTCCTGATCTTCCTGGAAGACGCGATTGCGCATCCATCCGAGAATGTGGCCCGCAACGCCTTCGACTGGAACTTCGACCGTCGTGTCCGAGCGCATCGGCATCGGAAAACGGGCGCGATCGAGCGTGACGGTTAGCGAATCGAGCGGGTAGGAGCGATCGCCGGTGTCGAAGACGCGCACACCCGGAAGGCGCGAGATCATCAGCTTGTCGGGGTCCGGGACCGGATCGAGAAGATCGGCAGCGCCCGCGAGTTCGACCTTGCCTTCGGTCAGCAGTTCGAGTTCGAAGGCGGTGGTGTCTGAGATTCGCTTGAGGACGGAGACCGAGCGCTGCTGTTCGGCGATGGGCTTCGCGGCGGCAGTCTCGATCTTCTTGAGTTCATCCTTCGTGAGCACTCGGTCCGGCCCGCCATCGGCGGACTTCACGGCGTCGCGGATCATGTCCTGACGACGGCGATCGCGGATGGAGTCGTAGAGCTGATCGACTTCGCGGACCGCGGCTTGCGCGAGGGTGTCAAGTTTCGTGCGCTCGATGGCAGAGGCGCGGGCGAGCTCGGTCATGCCGCTCTGTACGCGTGCATCAAGCAGAGCCGTAAGTTTCTCGATGATCGACGCGCGCTGCGTCGGACCCATTTCGTTCCACTGGATGCGATTTGCGCGGGCGAGTTCCTCTGCCTTCTTCGCGGCCCACGTTCCCTTGAGTACGTCGTAGTCGATGGCGACGTCGTAGCTGGGGCGATCCTGCGCGAGAATGCGCCCCTTGCGATCAACGATGTTGCCTCGGACCGAGGGAGTCCACTGCCGCGTGATGAGCTTCGACTCGGCGGTACGGAGCAATTCGTCGTGACGTGTCGTCGTGAGGCGTGCTGTCTGAATCAGTGGGAGCGACAAACCAGCCACAACCAGCCCCATGATGATCAGGAGCCGCCGGTGGAACATGCGGGGGATTAGGTTGGAGATGGACAAGGCAGTCTCAGAGGGTGTACGTTGCGGGGCGATCGTAAGGATCGGCAGAAACAGGCACTTGGCACTAGGCACTTGGCACTTGGCACTAGGCACTAGGCACCAGGGGAAACCGGGAAAAGAAAAACCCCCGGCATGTTGCCGAGGGCTTTGGTGTTCTGCCTTGCACTAGTGCCAGATGCCTAGTGCCCAGCGCCTGTCTTACTTGCACGCCGCCTTGAGCGCGTCGGCCTTATCCGTCTTCTCCCACGAGAACGTGTCGTACTTCTTGCCGCCGACGGTCACATTGCCCGGGGCGCGGCCGAAGTGGCCGTGCTTGGCGGTGGGGCTGAAGATCGGAGCGCGGAGGCCGAGAGTCTCGATGATCTTGCGAGGCGTCAGGCCAAAGGTCGAGCGGACGGCCTGGCTGATCTTCTCCTCGTCCACCTTGTTGGTGCCGAAGCAGTCAACGTAGACGCTGGTGGGCTCGGCGACGCCGATGGCGTAGGAGAGCTGGATTTCGCAGCGATCGGCGAGGCCGGCCGCGACGATGTTCTTGGCGATATAGCGGGCCATGTATGCCGCGGAACGATCGACCTTGGTCGGATCCTTACCGGAGAAGGCGCCGCCGCCGTGGCGACCCATGCCGCCGTAGGAGTCGACGATGATCTTGCGGCCGGTGAGGCCGGTGTCGCCGTGCGGTCCGCCGATTTCGAAGCGGCCGGTCGGGTTCACGTGCACCTTGATCGCGTTATTCCACCATTCCTTGAGCACGGGCTTGAGCACGTGTTCAGTGATCTGCTTCTTGAGCTCATCCTGGCGGTCGTTCCAGCTCGGATCGTGCTGGGTGCTGAGGACGACGGTGTCGACGCGGACGGGCTTGCCGTCCTGATACTCGACCGTCACCTGGCTCTTGGCGTCGGGGCGGAGGCCGGGGATCTTGTTCGTGCGACGAACGTTGGCCTGTTGCTCAACGAGCTGGTGGCTGAGCTGGATCGCGAGCGGCATGAGTTCCGGGGTGTCTTTGCAGGCGTAACCGAACATCATGCCCTGGTCGCCCGCGCCTTCGCGGTCCACGCCCATGGCGATGTCCGACGACTGCTTGTTGAGCGCGACGAGAACGGCGCACGAGTCGGAGTCGAACCGCATGTCGCCGCTGGTGTAGCCGATTTCGCGGACCGTGCGACGCACGATCTCCGGGATATCGACGTAGGTCTTGGTGGTCACTTCGCCGGCGACAACCACGAGGCCGGTGGCGCAGAGCGTTTCGCACGCGACGCGGCTGTACGGGTCGTCCGCCAGCATCGCATCGAGGACGGCATCGGAGATCTGGTCCGACACTTTGTCCGGGTGACCCATCGAGACGGATTCAGACGTGAAAAGCTGCGTGCGAGCCATGTGGCATGCTCTCCAAAAGCGGAAGGAAGTTGAACCGCTGCCGCGCCTGGCAGTGGACCCGATTCATCGGCCCAAAAACATCGGGCTGAACCGGGGGCAGAGGATAGGCGCGTGGCGGGTTTGCCATCCATCCGTTCATCCGGATAAGCGGATGAAAGGGTTTTGGAGCCAAAAAGAAAGCCGGAGAAGACGAGGCTTCTCCGGCTTTCACATCGGATTTCTGAAGACAATTCAGGCCCGGCGACGGCGGGTCGCGAGCAGGCCGGCGAGTCCCAGCATGGATGCCGCGGCAGGCGCGGGGACGATCACATAGCTGGTCTCGTAGCCACCGACGTTGTCGTCGTAGTAGCCGGCCGCGGCGTTGAAGCCGAAGGCGTCGGCGATGCCGAGGACGAGGAAGCCCGCGCCGTCGGGGACGTCAAAGAGCTGCGTCGCGCCGCTGCCGGTTCCGGTCTTGCCGTCACCGATATAGAAGATCTGACGCAGGCCCGGCGAGTAGCTCGCCGCGGCGTAGCTCGCAAGGTCGGGATATGACATGCCGCCGGGCGCGCTCAGAGCCGAGATGTCGCCTGCCTCAATGAACACGCCGACGAGTTGGCCGCTGAGCGGGCCGTTGTAACCCGAGATCGGGCCGACTGCACCGATGTTCGTGCTTCCGGCAAAAGTGCCGCCGTCGGGGCCGTTGTCGTTGCCGCCGGCCCACCCGGCCGAACCACCGGAAGAGAACGCAGCAATTCGACCTGTGCCGCCGTTGAGTGCGATGACGTTGGCGAGCGTTCCGCCGCCGCCACCACCTGGCTGAGGAGTTGAAAGGCCGTATCCGAAGATGTTGGCCGTTGCCTTGACGTATGTAAAGCCGTTCTGAGCCAGAGCGGAACCGGCTGTCGCTGCCATCGCCAGCGCGGCAAGAAGGCTGACGCGAACACCACTGCACGAATTCGACATTTGAAAGCTCCTGTTCGTTTCCGCGGCGGGGCCGCGTCTCAATCGGTGAACACCAGTCCGTTACCATGCCTCAAGAAGGATGTGGAGGCCACCGGAGAAGAACCGAGCGAACAAATAACACGCGAGGGACGTTATTTCTGGACACGCCGCGAGTTCCTACGCGCAGAGATTCCCAATCGCGAGCTGAGCATGCGGTGAGTTGATGAACCCAGAACGCAGGAACCAAGGCCCATGACCGTGATGTGGATGTATTGGGTGTGCGGGGTGACGCTTGCGGGCTTCGGGGCTTGGCTGCTGTTTTGGGCGCTCCTGAGCGATCGCTTCGCGGGGAACAGAAAATTTCGGCGGTGTTCCAAGTGCTGGTACGACATGTCGTCGGTGGTTGGGCTGAAGTGTCCGGAGTGCGGAAAGCTCGCGAAGACGGAGTCAGGTTTGCACCGGTCGAGGCGTCGGTGGAAAGTCGCTCTCGCGGGATTGCTGATCGTCGGAGCCGGCGCTGCTTCAAATTTTGCGGGGCTGTCGCAAACTCGGGATTGGATCTACTGGTTGCCGACGTGGGCGCAGTTGCGACTGGTGGATCAGATTGGTCCGTATCCAGCCTTGATATCGCTCATGAAAGCGAAGGCGAGTGGCGCGGCGCTCTCCAAGAGCGATTGGACGAGATTGGAGAATGCGACCATCGCGGAACTGGAAGACTCGAAGCAGCAGCTCTACCAAAAAGAGATCTTGTTGAGTGCCTTTCACGGGCTCAAGAGAGAACCGATCGATCGGGCACGATTTGGCGCGGCCTCTGTCGCATATTTGCTCGCCGCTCAAGAGCCTCCGCAGACCGCGGCGCTGGTATGGGCCGCAAACATGCGCGGTCCGACATACTTTGCCGAACAGACGCTTGCAACGTTGGGCCCGCAACGCGACAGTCGCAAGCTCTCAACCGTCTTTGGATGCTTGTGCACGCAACCCGCCGATGACGAACGCGTCCGGGCGATCGCGGATGTCACCCGCCGGATGCCGTCACGCATGGGATTTGGCAACATCTATCCGATCATGAACGAGCATTCGGAGATGTTCTTCGGGCGCATCGCCGAGAACTTGCGTAAAGCGCAAGGTACGGAGATCACGGAGGTGCTCTCGCCGATGTACATGTTGCTCCGAAGCTCGACTGAAGCAAACGCGTCACGCGACGAGATCGTGCGCATCGGGGCTGAACTGCTGGCGAGCGATGATGCCGCGCTTCGCTCGGTCTGCCGCGACGTCACCGATCCAACGCACGGCGACAAGCTGTTGCCGGCGATTCCGGCGCTGGTGATGCATCTTCAGAGTGCGAACGCCGAAGCGAAGGCGCACGCGAAGAGGGCGCTCTTGCGGATTCAGTTGAGCGAGGGGTCGAATCGGATCGTCCTTGAAACTCTCGCGAGCCGCTTTTGTGAACTGAACAACTCGGGGAGAGCGGATGCGATCGAGATATTCAAATCCAGAATTCCCGCAACGATGCCGATGCTTCGGGCCAACGTGTTTGTGTGTCTCGACTCGATGGACGACGAGGCGATTCTGACCAATGCGCTGCTGGGTTTTTTCCCCGATCCGAACCGGGGCGTGGTATGGGAGCCGTCATCGGGAACAGAGTTTGGAAATCCGGAGTTGCGGGAGTTGCTGGCGCGGATGCTGCAGCGCCCCGGCGCGTCCACTGCCGCGGCGGCTTCGTGGCTTCGAGAGCGCGGCACTACGGCGATGAAGCTGAATGGCGTGCTCAGAGAAGTCGCGGCCGACAAGGGACGCTCCGGCGCAGATCGGTCCGCGGCCCGCGACGCGCTGCTGCGGATGCGCGATCGGTCGAATCCGGAAGTTGATGTACTTGAACCTTTGAAGTGAGACTGCGCTTTACGATACTTTCAACGTCAACCGATCCGGAGCGCGTAGATGACTTTGCAAGTTTGGCTTTGCTGGTTGACGGGAGTCGCGCTCGGAGGCGCGGGCGCGTTCCTGATTTGCTGGGGGCTGTTTTCCGATCGGCTGAGCGGGAGTTGGAAGAAGCGACGCTGTCGCGGATGTCTGTATGACATGACAAGCGTGTCCGGGCTGAAGTGTTCGGAGTGCGGGCGCGAGTGGCGAAGCGAAGCACAGATGCGGAAAGTCAGGCGGCGGTGGGGGATGGCGAGCTTCGGAGTTGTGCTGACGTTGGGCGCGTTCGCTTTGAACTGGTACGCCGCGGGTTTATCACTGGGGTGGGTCAACGTGGCACCGACGGGCGTGTTGGTACGCCTTTCGCCAATCATCGGACGCGAGGCGGCATTGCGGTCTGTAATACAAGTGGCCCCTGGGTGGTCAAAATCAAGAATTCCTATTGAAGACGCGACGAGCTGGACCCTTGCGCCGATGGAGCGAAATGCGATCGCCATATTGGCGGATGATGCCGCGACGGCGTCGGAAGTCGAGGTCGCGGTGGCATCATTATTTTGGATGCGTGATCGTTTGGCTCAACCCCAGCGCGTCGCGGGCCTACTCGCCAAAAACGTTTCGGGTCGAATCAGAGCGTACGGACATTGGGAGGGGTTGTTCTATTCGATCCTTAGTCGCGCGGAAAACGAAATGCCATTCGACTTGATATTGGAAGCTGTCGGCACCGAGAACGGCGGTCCACATAGTTTGGCGTCTGCACTGATCGAGAATGGCCTCTCACGCCAAGGCGCAAGGATGGTGCCCGATCTGATGTCACGCGGGTTGGTAAATGGCGTGACGTGGCCCGAATTGGAAAAAGTGAGTCCTGAAATCAAGGCCATTCTGCTGCAGCGATGTCGCGAAGTTTACTTTGCAGGGGATAGCGAGGTCCAGCGACGACTATCGCGATTTCTTCGGCCAAACGCACGGTTCGTTCCTCTGGGTAACTCTGACTTTGAAGCAATGGCAAGAGATCAAATCGGACGGATGCGTCGCGGCGAAGACACCGATGTTCTCGTAGAGGATGCATTTATTTCTGGGCAATTAAGCGAGGTTCTCACTCCCCTCATCCCCGAACTTGGCGATCTGCTTTCAAGTCCCAAGCTCTACGCCCGTGAACGCGCGAACGATGTCTTGCGACGAGTCGTGGCGTCGCCCACGAATTCACCGGCGATGACGAATGCAATAGTCGCGGCAATCCGAGAGGGCACAGACGATGCCCGCCAGTTCGCCATTCCTATCGCTTCGCGTCGAAGGGACATCGATCGCGCTCTCGTTGTCAGCGCGATCTTAGAAAATGTCGGCAAGGTTTTCGATCCGGTCACGTTCGATGCGATGTATCGCTTTGTCTTTTCGTTGGTCGTTGAAGGCGTGCCAGCGAAGACTGCGTCGCCGTCGATCAGTTTGGAATTGACGGCACGTCTGGAGCGAATTCTGAGTGAAAACGTGGCCTCGGATGGGCCATGCTCGGTCGTCAGTGCGATGTGGATCGCTCGTTTGCCCGCGATTTCGCCCGAGACCGTCAAAATCCTCGCCGCGACGATGGAGGATGGGTCAAAGAGTGCCGCGATACGCGTCGCGGCCCGAGACGCCCTGCTTCACATTCGGGATCGCCAACAGCCAGACATCAGTCCATCTGCGCCGTTGATCGAGGCTTCCGCGTCCTCTTTCGCGCGCTAATCCCGACCCCTCTCGCGGCTGATACTCTCGCCTCATGCCCGCCGATACCAGCCAGAACGGGTCCGCTTCCAAGTCACGCACATCGCTGACGTATGCCTCAGCCGGTGTAGATATAAACGAGAAGGACTCGTTCACTGAGTCGCTCGAATCGACCATGCGCAAGACGTTTGGGCCGCGGGTGATCGCGAATCCGGGCGGGTTCGCGGGGCTCTTTCGGCTTGATTACAAGAGGGGGCTTTTCAGCCGCAATTACAAGGACCCGGTCTTGGTCGCGTGCTGCGATGGCGTCGGCACGAAAGTGAAGCTCGCGGCGGACATGGGTGTCTTCAACACCGTGGGTATCGATCTTGTCGCGATGAACGTGAACGATTTAATCGTGCAGGGCGCGGAGCCGCTGATTTTTCTTGATTACATCGCCGTGCCGACGGTGGATAAGAAGATGCTCGCGGCGATCGTCGAGGGCGTTGCCGAGGGCTGCAAGCAGAGCGGGTGCGCGCTGCTCGGCGGCGAAACGGCAAACATGCCCGATGTGTATCGCGCGGGCGATTTCGATCTCGCGGGATTCTGCGTCGGAGTCGTCGAACTCAAACGCGCGATCAATCCGACGCGCGTGCAGCCGGGCGATGTGGTTCTTGGTCTGGCGTCGAGCGGCATTCACAGCAATGGATATTCGCTGGTGCGAAAAGTGGTTGAACACGCGGGGCTGGATTTGAACAAGATCTATGAAGATGCGCTACCCGCCGCGGCCCCCGCAAAACGAAAGAAGGCTGCCACGAAAAAGAACGGGGCGGGCGGCGCCAAAACCCTTGGTCAGGTGCTGTTGACTCCGACGCGAATTTACGCCGGCAACATCGTCAAGCTTCAAAGGAACTACCGCGTTAAGAACGTCATCAGCGGGATGGCGCACATCACCGGGAGCGGCCTGGCGGACAACCTGATTCGCTCGATTCCGAAGAATTGCGACGCTGTGATCGACCGCGCGACATGGCCCGTGCCGCCGGTCTTTACCTTCCTTCAAAAGCACGGCAACATCAGTGATGAAGAGATGAAGCGGGTGTTCAACCTGGGCATCGGCTACTGCGTAATCGTGCGCAAAGCGTTCGCAGAGAGCATTCAGGACCAGCTTGAGAAGCTCGGCGAGGCGGTATTTGTAATTGGCGAAGTTGTGAAGGGCCGGGGCTTGGTGCGGGAGCGGTAGTCTTCCGCACCCGATAACAAGCTGAACCCAACTGAAATTCGGTCTTTTTGACGCGCCCGGAAAGCCATAGTCCGGTACGCTTTGACCACCTGGAAAGGGGTGGAGATGAAAGCTATGCAATACGTTTCTGCAATGGTGGTAGTCGCGGGCCTTGCAACGGCCGCGAACGCTCAGGTCACGATTACCGAGGTGGATCGTCACGTCGCGGCGAACGCGTGCGTGTTTGCCCCATCGAACTATCCAAACTGGTGCGAGCACGACGGCGGATCCAATGCGACGGTCGGGCCGTGGACCAAAGGCGCGACTTTCGGAAACAGCGCTGCCGGTGATGTCGGCTACGGCAGTTCGATTACCGTCGCCAGCCAGCAAAGCGCAGCCGGATCGGACCTTATCTGGGTCACAGGCGGTGCGCGTGTCGAGGTCGATTCCGAAGGCAACTGTGGTGCAAACGGCACTGCGAGTTCGTATTTCTCTGTTTCGTTCAAACTGCATTCTCCCGCTCGCGCGGTCCTCACCGGTTACACCACCTTCTCCAGCGGCGGTGCGGAATTCCTGCTTTCGCTTCAGCAACTGGACGGTGCATTTGGCTACATCCAGAGCGACAGCTACGACGCCGAATTTGATCTGGAAGTCGGCGAATACCGGTATCTTGTTTCCGTCTCCGCGGCGGGATCGTGTTCCGGGCCGTGCTCGCACCACGAACTGCTCAGCTGGAATTCGCAGCTGACATTCAAGCCCTTGGCATGCCCGTCGGATTTCAACGGTGACGGATTTGTCGAAGACTCCGACTTCGTGATGTTCGTGACGGCGTACAACGAATTGCTCTGCCCCGAGCCACCCGGCGCCTGCCCTTGTGACCTCAACAAAGACGGCCTGGTCGAAGACGCCGACTTTGTCTTCTTTGTCAGCGCGTACAACGAATTAGTGTGCCCTTGATCGGGAATCGGGCTCGGTAATTCAGAATCCATCCAAAAACGCGAGATCTCGTGCAAGGTTGTTGCTTTGACAGTCAAGACAGTGGGGGCCCTTGCTCTCTTTTGGAGTCCTCACCATGGTCAAACCCGCGTCGCTCGTCCTTGCCGCCGGAATTGTCTCGACACTCGGTGCTGCAGCCTCGGCCGCTCCGCCGGTTATCTACAACCTCGGCGTCTTTGCAGGCGCGTACGAATCGCAGGGCTCGGCCGTAAGCCACGATGCAACATTCGTAACCGGCTACTGCAGGTCGATTGTCGGCGCGTCGGTGATTGCCCATGCGTTCCGGTGGAGCTTCTCGACCGGAATGGTCGACTTGGGGACGCCCCCTGCAATTACGTTTACGGCCGCGAACTCAATGGATTACGCCGGGCTTGGCGTTGCCGGGAACGGGGGAAACAAACTCTTCCGTTGGACGGTTGGGGGCGGCATGCAGAATCTGGGATTGCTCCCCGGGGCAATCGGCGGCGGGTTGGCCACAGGAATGAGCGGCGACACCACCATCGTCGTCGGTTGGAGTGGCGCCGCGGACGGGAATATCTACGGCGTGAAATGGACGAGCCCGGGCACGATGATCGCGCTTCCCACGCTGGCGGGCGGCACGCAGGGCAATTCGGCGTACGGAATCAGTTCCGACGGCTCGACGATCGTCGGTGGCAGCACCTGGACAGGTTCGGGCTACCGCGCAGTCCGCTGGTTGCCGGGAAACGTCATTCAGAACCTCGGCGCGCTTCCTGGCGCGACGGATTCCCGGGCGCTTGCCATCAGCAAGAACAACGGGGTGATCGTGGGAGACACGCAGATCCCCACGGGTGACCGCATATTCCGATACATCGGTGCGATGCAGAATCTCGGTACGCCGTTGGGCACGACGGCTTCGTATGCCAACAGCACGAATTATGACGGCAAGGTCGTGACGGGCCGCGCCACCGTCGGGCTGAACGACTACCGAGCCGCATACTGGAGTACCACGGTCGGCATGACACTCCTGTCGACGTATTTCACGTCGCTCGGTGGCAATCTGACGGGCTGGGTATTGAATAGCGCCCATGGCGTTTCGAACGACGGTTCGGCGATCGCGGGAACAGGAGTATTCAACGGTGAAACCCGTGCGTTCCTGATCAAGGGCCTGCCGTGTCCGAGCACAGCGACGATCGTGGACGGTCCGATCAGCACGGCGGTGTGCGCAGCTCCCTCGTCGAGCGCATCGCTCGCGATGACGATCGATGCTCCGGGCGAAGTGACCTATCAGTGGAGCGTGGAATCACCCGCCGACAGCGGTGTGTTCGTACCAATCGAGGGTTCGCACTATTCGGATACGACCGGTCTTTCGTTTGAAGTGACGGGTGTGCAGGGACCGGAGATCACCATTACCAACGCCCGTGCCGCGGCACCGGTCAAGGAAATCCGCTTTCTCCCGAATGTGACCAATCCCTGCGGCACGGTCAGCGCCAGCGTCGCGCGCATCGTGCTCTGCAGGTCGGATCTGACGTGCGATCTGATGGTCGATGACGCCGACTTTGTGGAATTCGCCGGCGCCTACGACGCATTGACCTGCCCCGGCGGAACGCCCGGACAGCCGGCATTCTGCCCGGGCGATCTCAATCAAGACAATCAGGTCGACGATGCAGACTTCGTGATCTTCGCGGCGGCGTACGACGCGCTGCTCTGCGTGTGAGGTTCTGGACAAACCAATAAAGCGAAACGCCCCGGTGGTGTGCCGGGGCGTTTTCGATTTGGCGACGGGCAATACGAATAGTGGGAGTGGTGGGCCCGCCGCCGGTGGTGGTTTTTGAGATCCCCCGCCCACCGACATGGCGCAAACCAGGCCGGTGGCATCTTGCTTTCCGGCGGCGCGACATTCGCCCTTGCGGGTTTCATGGCGCAGCCGCCTTGAAATGCCTCCGTTCGCTCTCGCGCTCGGCGGCATGTCGTTGAACTCTCCGAGTGCACCGGACGTGGCAGCCTTGCCAGAATGTCCGTCGCGTTGGGGGTGGTGAACTGGGCTTGAAGCACTTCTCCGGGCGCATCATGCATCCGTTGTCGTGCTTCGGGCGATCGGCGCGTCCATGCGCCGCGGGGCAAATCCCTTTGCAATCCCCCGCGCCGGGCAATCCCGGCGCACTCATCGAGAATCGATTCACTTGTCATTGGGCTGAAAGAACACAAGTCCCTTGGTGCCAGCGGTCTACGGATCTCTCCGCGAACCGCGGGCCAAACTCTGCCGGAGCCCTTTCGAGCCCGCGGCGGATTGATTCGTGCCTTTTCAGGCAGTTGGTCAGGCCGTCCGACCCCAGCCGACGCGGCCTTCCTCGCGGCCGTACTCGCCGCAGGCGGTTTGCGCCGGGCGGACACGGACCTCGATGCATTTCATTTCTTCCCACCGTCCGAACTGGTCGGCCGCGTGAACTTGTCCGCGAGCCTGGGGATCGTGTGGAAGCGCTCCTTCTCGGTCTTGTTCCATGCTTCTCGTCCTCTCACCTCGAGGCGATCCCTCGCCCCGATGACCACGACCTCGTTCGGCAGCCCAACCAGCTCCAGATGCTGCTTGGGCAAGGACAGGCGCCCGGCGGAGTCGGGTTCGACCCGTTCCGCGAGCGAGAAAAACTCCGCTTCGAGCTGGGCTTGATCCTGATTCGGCATCAAGGTCTCGCGTCCTGCGTGTTGCAAGTTCGCGATCCTCTCGAAGCCACCTTCTGGATACAGCCTCAGCAGCATCCCCTCCGGCCAAGGAACACAGATCCATGCTTTTCCGTCGATCCCCTCGTTCCATTGCGACCGGTACTTGGCCGGAATAGCCAGACGCTGCTTCGCGTCGATGGTCAATTCCGACGAACCGATGAACAGCACTGGAACCCCCGGTCGATAGCACTGGAACCTTCCCTCGGACTCGGAAACCCGAGGCGTCCCGCACGCCTCGACCTGCCATGGGAAAGATACCCACTTCTCGACACTTTGCAACACCTTCCCCCACGAAGTGGACGAGTTGTGTATAACTTTTGCGCGTCTTTGCGACTTGTGGATAATCTGTCGTTTCGCGCAACGTCTGCGCGGAAGACTGTTGGATATATCCATGTGCGCACTGGTTTTACGTTCCCGAAGAGCCGACGTGGGAGGCGTGGTTGAATACCTACCACTGCCTGAGTCCCGGCGGTCGGAGGCGCTCTCCGTCCTCTCGCTCCTTCCTGCGGGCGCCTTTGTCATGGCCGCAGGGTTCGAGGGGAAACGCGCTGGAGTGGTTGCGCGCAGTGTCGCGATCGTCGCGGATGAGCCTCTGATGGTCGGTGTGTCGATTCGGCGCGGGCATTGGATCGAGCCGCTGGTGCGGGACAGCCGGGCTTTCTCCGTGAGCATGCTCGATTCAGCGGATGTGCTTTCGCCCCGCAAGTTCGCCGATGAGGCATCGCGCGAGGACGACCCGTTTGACTGCATCGCGTGGGAGACGCTTCAGAGCCAGGCACCGGTGCTCCGGCGCTCGCTCGCGGCGATCGATTGCGAAGTGGTGCGGCGGCTTGACCTGGAGGCTGACTGCGCTCTGATCATCGGGCGCGTACTCGACGCCAAAATCTTCTCGGGCGTCGGAGGCAAGTAAGCGTTTCGCTCTTCAAAACAAGCGTTAGCCGTTCACGTCGAGAGCGCGACCGATCGCGATTCCGGTGGCCGCGGCATTTCGATCTCCGGGCTGGGCGTGCATCGCGAGCGTGCCTCGGGATGTGTACGTCGTCGCCGATGCGAGGGGTGAGCGAACAGTCGGCTGTTTCTCAACCGCTGGCTGCGTGACGGCACCGGCTGCGAGTCGTTGGATGCTTTGTGTGAGTTTCTCGGGACGCGAGATTGCGACCTGATCGGATACCTGCGCCGCACGGGAGATTGTGCCTGCGACGCTTTCGGCCTTGGGCTGCGGTTGGGGCTTTGGCGAAACGCCGTATGCCTGTGTGAGCCGGAGCGAAGCGTTGGTGTTGATCGTGTCCATACGTGTTGAGCGCGGGCAGTGTGATCAGAAAGCGCGGGCGACAATCTAGCGAGTCCGAGCGACTCACGTCGGCTTCGCGAGCGCGAGGCGATGAAGATTTGCGCACTCGGCGCAAGCGCTGCGCTTCGATGGGGGACACGAAGCGCAAAAAACGAAGCACTCTCCCTTTCAGGAGAGTGCCGGATTGAGTTCGCGGGCCGTTTCTGACGTGGCCCGCTCACTCGGCGTGAGCGTTTTGGGGCTATTTGGCGTTCTTGACGAGATCGGCGACAGCCTTGCCGTTATCGTCGGCGCGACGAAGCGCCCAATCGAGCGCGGTCGAGCCGTCGCGATCCTTGATGCCGGTCTTGCAGCCATTCGCGAGCAGTACTTTGGTCTTCTCGACGTCGCCGCGATCGCAGGCGATCATGAGCGGCGTTAATCCCGCGGCAGACTGGGCATCGACATTGCCGCCACGCTTCACGAGCATGACAATCACGGTCGTGGGAGCATCGCCTTCAGCGGCCATGTGCATCGGCGTCATGCCGTCGAGGTCGGTGTCGTTGGGATTGGCACCGGCCGCGAGCAGAATTTCGACCTTGTCGGCGTTGCCGGCGCGGAGCGCCGTCATGAGAGCCGTCTGGCCCCACTTGTTCTTGGCGTTGATATCCGCGCCCGATTTCACGAGACGGTTCACGCTCTCCGGATCGCCTCGGCCCGAAGCCATCATCAGGGCGGTCCAGTTGGCTTCGTCGCGCACGTTCTTTTCAGCGCCCGAGTCGAGGAGCTTCTGCACCGTGTTTGGCGTTCCCCAGCCCGCGGCCCAGATGAGGGCAGTGCGGCCGTCGCGGCTTCGCGAGTCGAGCGAAGGCTTTGCATCGAGGATTGTCTGCGCGGCCTTTTCCTGACCCGAGACGATCGCGCTCATGAGAGGCGTCATGCCGCGCTGCCAGAGCGGGCCTTCTTCGATGACAACATCGAGACGGGCACCCTTCTTGATCTGCGCGGCGAGCGCATCAACGTCGCCCTTTTCGGCGAGTTCGTGCAAGGAAATTCCCTGCACGCCGGCGGACGCGGTGGTCGCGCCTACGTCGTTGGGTAACTGGCGGACCGAGTAATAGAGGACGCCACCTGCCGCGGCGAGCGCGAGCACGGTGACGATGAAAGAGACCGGTTTACGTTCGGACATCGATGCCTCCCCAAGGGGTGGGGGCGACCGGCGCTCCGGCCGCCCGATTGATTCAGCCTAGCACAACTCTCAATCCTTCTCTTCCTGGGGTTTAAAGGCGGCTATTACCGCCGCTTGGACCTGCGGGGGCGCGGCTTCATCATGGCTGTACTCGAGGGAGAAATTGCCCGCTCCGCCGGTCATGCTCTTGAGTTCGTTTGCGTAATTGGAGAGTTCACCCAAGGGCGCTACAGCGCGGACAAGACAGGTATCGCCCGACTGCATTTCAGAATCCTGAACGCGGCCGCGCTTGGTGGACAGGTGGCCGGCGATGTCGCCCATGTAGCGGCTGGGGGCTGAGACCTCGATGTTGACATAAGGCTCGAGAAGTTTGGGATGCGCCTTGGCGACGGCCTCTATGAACGCTTTCTTCCCAGCGGTGATAAACGCAATTTCCTTGCTGTCGACATCGTGGTACTTGCCGTCGTAGAGCGTGACGCGAATGCCTTGC